>Ga0187892_10000590_pt1 | contig 93541 bp, 66 predicted proteins | sample MA1701073metaG_FD_139345 | JGI IMG/M metagenome (GOLD analysis project Ga0187892, IMG submission 139345) | Bio-ooze microbial communities from a basaltic lava cave in the Kipuka Kanohina Cave System on the Island of Hawaii, USA - MA170107-3 metaG ... | reverse complement strand
GAGGCGGCGTCGGCGTTCAGGCCATCCGGGACGAAGCGGAGGCGATCGCTGGATCCCAGCAGCAGCGCGCTCGCGTCCGAGACCGCGCCGACGGCGCTCCAGGAGCCGCCGCCATCGGTGGAGAACTCCCAGGTCCCGTTCCCGCTCGAGAGGCCGGTGACGGCGATGCCCGGGGTGGTGCCGGCGTCGACGTCGGCGACCGAGCCGCCCAGGATCGCCGAGACCAGGGCACCGGCGTTGGCCGTGTCGTCTTCGCTGATCGCGGGCAGCGACGGCGCTGCGGGCGAGAGAACGGGGGCATCGTTCACGGCGGTGACGGTGATCCCGGCCGTGTCGGTCGCCGCGGAGAAGGCGGTCGCGCCGCCGTGGGTCGAGACATCGACCCGCTCCTCGGCGGCGCCCGAGGTCTGGTCCCAGGCGCGGAAGTCGAACGAGGCCGCCGTGGGATTCTGGCCGTCCGGCACGAACCGGACCCGGTCCGAGTCCCGCAGCAGGAGCGCGCTCGTCTCGGAGACCGAGCCCACCACCTCCCACACGACGCCGCCGTCCGCGGAAAACTCCCAGGTGCCGTTCCCGCTCGCGAGCGCCGTGATCGCGATTCCCCGGTCGGCGCCCGCGTCGGCGTCGGCGACGGAGCCGCCGAGGATCGCCGAGACGAGGGACCCCGCGTTCGCCGTGTCGTCCTCCGTGATCGTCGCCAATACCGGCGCCACGGGCGAGAGGACCGGCGCATCGTTCATCGGGGTCACGTCCAACGAGGCGGTCCCCGCGGCGGTGCTGTACGGGCTCGTGCCGCCGTTAGTCGAGACGTCGGCTCCCGCCTGGCCGTTCGTTCCCGCGCTCTGGTCCCAGGCGCGGAAGCTGATCTCGCCCGCCGGCCCGTGGTAGTCCGCGTCGGGCACGAAGCGGATGAGCGCCGCGTCGTCGAGCAGGACGGCGCCGACGTCCGAGACCGCCCCGAAGGCGCTCCACGAGCCCCCGCCGTCCACCGACCACTGCCAGGTCCCGTTCGTGTCGTCGACGCCGATCACGGCGATCCCCTGCGCGGCGCCGAGGTCCACGTCCGCGATGAGGCCGCCGCCGCCGCTCGCGAGGATCGCGGCCACCGTGGTGCCGGCGGGGTCGGCGTCGTCCTCCGCGACGTCCGCGAGCCTCAGCACGGCCGAGCCGTCGAGCACGGGGGCGTCGTTCACGGCGGTGACCGTGATCCCGGCCGTATCGGTGGCGGCCGAGAAGGCCGTGGTCCCGCCGTTGTCGCTGGCGTCGGCGAGCGCCCCGGCCGTGCCCGAGGTGCGGTCCCAGGCGCGATAGGTGAAGGAGGCGGCGTCCGCGTTCTCGCCGTCGGGGAGGAAGCGGATCCGGTCGCTGTCGCGCAGCAGGCGGGCCGAGGTGTCCGAGACGGAGCCCAGCGCGAGCCAGCTGGAGCCGCCGTCCGTCGAGTACTGCCAGCTGCCGTTTCCCGGATCCGCGCTCGTCACCGCGATGCCCTCGAGGGCGCTCCCGTCGAGGTCGGCGATCGAGGCGCCGACGATCGAGGCCACGTCGTGGCCGGCGTTGGTGAGGTCGTCCTCGCTGATGGTCGCGAGGGTGGGCGCCAGGGGCGAGAGGTCGGGGGCGTCGTTCACCGGGATCACGTCGAGAGTCGCGGTCTCGCTCGCCAGGCTGAAGGCGGTCGTACCCCCGCGCACGGACACGTCGACGCCCGTGTCCCCGCTGGCACCGCTCGCCTGGTCCCAGGCGTGGAAGCTGACGTCGCCCGCCGGGCCCGAATAGGACGGGCTCGGGACGAAGCGGATGCGGTCGCTCGGGTCGAGCAGGACCGCGGCGGCCGTGGAGACGGAGCCGAACGCCGTCCAGCTCGAGCCGCCGTCCGCGGAGTACTCCCAGGTGCCGTTCGCGTCGTCCACGCCGACCACGGCGATGCCCTGGAGGGCCCCCAGGTCGACGTCGCTGATGGGCGTTCCGCCCGCGCTCTGGAGGATCGTCGAGACGAGGCTTCCAGGCGGGTCGGCGTCGTTCTCGGTCACGTTCGCGAGCGTCAACGCTCCCGAGGAGTCGAGGACGGGCGCGTCGTTCACGGCGGTTACGGCGATCGACGCGGTGTCGCTGGCCGTCGAGAAGGCCTGGGTGCCGCCGGCGACGGATGCGTCGGCGAGACCGCCGGCGGTCCCGGAGGTCTGGTCCCAGGCGCGGAAGGAGAACGAGGCCGCGGTGGCGTTCTGCGCGTCCGGGACGAAGCGGATGCGGTCGGTGTCGCGGAGCAGCCGCGCGCTCGTCGCGGAGACGGGCCCCACGGGGCTCCAGGCCGCGCCACCGTCCGTCGAGTACTCCCAGGCGCCGTTTCCGCTCACGAGCGCGGTGATCGCGATGCCCTCGAGGGCGCCCGCGTTGGCATCGGTGACCGAGCTCCCCAGGATCGTCCCGACGAGCTCGCCGGCGTTCGCCGTATCGTCCTCGCTGATCGCTGCGAGGGAGGGGGCGGCCGGGGTGAGCACGGGGGCGCTGTTGGTGAGATCCTGGTCCCAGAGGAAGAGGAAGGGCTGGCCGGCGTTGGTTCCGGTGTCGGTCGTCTGGAGGACGGGGCTCTCCCAGGACGAGCCGTTCCAGGGCACGGAGTAGAGTTCCTTGCCGTTCAGCAAGATCGAGAGCATCACCCGGTCCGTGCCGGGCTCGGCGTCGAGAGTCATCGCATGGGCGTGGTCGCCCAGGTCGGCTCCGGTCTGCTGCGCAGACCAGCCCGAGCTCGGCGTCCACGTCCGGTAGGTGATCGCGTCGCCGCCCGTGGCGTAGGTGGCGATCGCCTGCCCGGAGACGCCCTCGAAGGCCACGGCGACGCCGAGAAAGTTGTTGTGCGGAGAGCCCGACGTCGCCAGCACAGGAGCCTGCCAGGTCCCGCCGGTCCACATCGCGAGCCACGCGTAGCGGTTGTCGGTGATCACGCCGAGAGCGATGCGGTTGGTGTTGGGGTCCGCCGCGAGGGTGGTCCAGCGCACCTCGCCGCTCACGCCCGCCGGTGCGGCGAGGGTGCCGGTGCTCCAGGCCGTGCCGTTCCAGGTCGCGTAGTGGGCGGTCGTGGTCCAACTGCCCAGCACCACCATGGCGTCTCCGCTCTTCTGCTCGTAGGCGACGCTGATGTCCGTCACGTCCTTGGAGAGGCCCCCGACCGCAAAGGAGGTCGAGTTGCCCCAGGACGAGCCGTTCCAGACGAACGCGTAGTCGGCCTTGCTCGCGTTGCTGACCACGAGGACCATCTCGTCCGAGACGGGGCTCGCCGCCAGGCGCAGCTGCACCGGCTCTCCCAGGATGGGCGTCGTGATCGTGCTCGGGCCCGACCAGGTGGTGCCGTTCCAGACGCGGTAGGAGAGCCCGGAGAAGAGGCTCGAGCCGTTGTTGTAGACCAGGAGCGCGTCGCCGCTCTGCGACTCGTAGGCGACGCCGAAGCCCCAGTTCTCCTTTTGCGTTCCCGTGGCGAAGTCGTTGAAGCTGAAGGCCGTCCAGGTCGAGCCGTTCCAGATCTGGCCGCTCAGGTTGTCGCCGCTGTCGACGCCGACCACGATCTTCTCGTCTCGGGTCGGGGACTCGGCGCCGGCCATGATGAGCCAGGGACCGCCGACGTTTCCGGTGACGACGGGGGCGCCGAAGGAGGTTCCGTCGAAGTCGCTGGCCCGGGGAGCCGCCGCGCCGTTCTGGCTCCAGATCGCCGTCCCGTCGAGGACGCCGGCCCAGGTCGCGCGCAGGCCGGCCTCGAAGGCGACGGCGCTCTCGATGGAGCCGGTGGCGTACTCGAGGTCCCAGTCGCCGCCGAGGAGGGCCGCGCCGGTGGCGTCCGCGCTGGCCGCCACGTCGGCGCCCGTGAGGCGCGCGAGAGCATCCACGAGCTCGCGGCCCTCGGCGCTCCCGGCGAGGTTGCAGCCGTAGAGGAGCAGGTCCGCGTCGCCGCGGAGCGCGGCGGCCCAGCGGGCCACCGATCCGGAGCGCTCGGCGAGGGCCTCCCGCGTGAGCCAGGTGTCGCCGAGCTGGATCCCCTGCTCCGTGCCGTGCGAGACGACGTGCACGGCGTCCAGCTCGCCCGCGCGGGCGGAGAGGATCCCGCTGATCTGCTCGATCCCATCGCGACCGGAGTCGAGGACGAAGACCTCGACGCTGCGGGCGTCGCCGCGCCGGCGCAGGAGGTCGTCGACCAGGGCCTCGTGACCCTCGACCCCGGCGTCCACGAACACGAGCTCGCGGGTCGAGGTCTCCTGCGCGAGGACCTGGCTCGCGCTCTCCCGGGGGGAGGCCGCGTCGAAGACCTCCCCGGAGTCGAGCGGCGAGGGGCTCGGGGTCAGCACCGCCTCGAGCGGAGCTCCGAAGGGATCCCCGGAGAGGAGAAGGCGGGGCTCGAGGGCCTCGATCGCCGCGCGCCGCCGGCGCCGGCCCGACGCCGGCCTGCGGCGCTTCGCCATGGGGAGATCTCCCGACCCCTCCGGAGTCCCGTCCGTGTGTCATCGGTCACGCAGGCGCGGGGCTTGACGCAGCGGCGCCGCGCGATCGCCGGCGCGCAGCTCGGTCCCGAGGTGCCCGGACCGGCGGCGGAATTGGCGCGTCGCGGCCGGAGGCCCTCGGCGCGCGCGGGCCCTGGCCGGATGGTCAAGCCCCCGCGCGCGGGAGCCGAAGACGCGTCGGAAGCAGTTTGGGAGCACGGGCCGGCTCTCCCTCGGAGGCCGGACGCGGGAAGGGGGGGCTGGTGGAATCGCCTCTCCAGGCATGGCTGGCGCAGCTCTGTGAGGCGCTCGCCGGCGCCGAGGCGGGCCTGGCGGTGCTCGGCGCCTCCGAGCGCGCAGCGGGGGCCGCCGTGGCGCGCTGGCCGTCGCGCGAGGGCGTGGGCCCGCGCCTCTCGGCGACGGTCGACGCCGCCCGCGAGAGCGCGCGCGTCGCCGTGCAGGTGCCGGCCGCGGCGGCACGGGATCCGCGGGCCACGACCCACGTCTCCCTCCCGCTCCTGCGCAATGGGCGCGTCGCCGGCGCCGTCGGCGTGGGCGTGCGCGGCCTCGCGCCGGCCGACGTCAAGTCGGTCGTGGACCTCCTCGCCCGCGCCGTGCGCGGCCTCGAGCTGCTGCTCGATGCGCTGGACGGGCGAGACCGCCTGGCCGAGATGCTCTCCCTTGCCACGAGCCTCCTCGACCACGAGGGGATCGCGGAGGCCACCCACGCCCTCGCCGCCGAGCTCGCCCGGCGCATGGGCTGCGAGCGGGTGGCCGTGGGTGTGCGGCGCCGCGGCCGCATCCGCGTGCTCGCCCTCTCGACGAGCCTGCGCCTCGCGGAGGAGAGTGACGTCGTGCGCGACCTGCGCGCGGCGATGGAGGAGGCGGTCGAGCAGGACGCCGTGATCGAGGTGCCGGTCCCGGAGGGCGCCGCACCGCACGGAACGCGCGATCACGAGCTCCTGCTGCGCGCCTCGGGGGCGGGCGCGGCATGCACGGCGCCGCTCGCCTCCCGCGGGCTGGCGGTCGGGGCGCTCACCTGCGAGTGGGCCGCCGGGGGCGTTCCGGGCGCGGCTGCGAAGCGGGTGCGCGACGCGGCGCTGCTCTGCGGCCCGGTCCTCGAGCTCATGGGCCGCGCCGAGGCCGGCCTCCTCGAGCGGGCGCGGGCGCAATGGGGGCGCTGGACCGACCGCCACCTCGGCGGCGACGGCGCGGCCGCGCGCGGAGCGGTGGCGAGCGCCGCCGCGCTGCTGCTCCTCCTGGGCCTCGTCCCCGCGACGCACCGGGTCTCCGCCCGCGCCACCCTCGAGGGGCGGGTGCAGCGCGCGCTCGTCGCCGCGGTGCCGGGGTACCTCGCGGAGGCGAGCGTCCGCGCCGGCGACCTCGTCCACGCGGGCGACGTGCTGGCCCGCCTCGACGATCGCGACCTTCGCCTCGAGCGCCGCCGGTGGCAGAGCCAGAGGGCCCGGCTCGAGAAGGAGTACCGCGAGGCCCTGGCGGCCCAGGACCGCACCCAGGTGAGCATCCTCGGCGCGCAGATCGAGCAGGCCGCCGCGCAGCTCGAGCTCGCCGAGGAGCAGCTCGCGCGCACGACCCTGGTCGCCCCCTTCGACGGCATCGTGCTCCGGGGCGACCTCGACCGCTCGCTCGGGTCGCCGGTGGAGCAGGGCCACGTGCTCTTCGAGATCGCGCCGCCCGACGGCTACCGCATCATCCTCGCGGTCGACGAGCGGGACATCGCCCATGTGGCCGTGGGACAGCGCGGCCGGCTGGCTCTCGCGGCGCTGCCCGGGGATGCGCTCCCCCTCGCGGTGGAGCGCATCACGCCGATCTCCACGGTCGAGGACGGGCGCAATGCCTTCCGCGTGGAGGCGGTGCTGGAGCAGCCCGGCGCGGCGCTGCGCCCGGGCATGGAGGGCGTGGCGCGAATCGACGCGGGCCGGCGCCGGCTCGCCTGGATCTGGACCCACGCGATGCTCGACTGGCTGCGCCTCAGGGCCTGGTCCTTCGTTCCGTAGGAGCGCCGTTGGATCCGCTCCACAGCACGTCCTGGCATCGCGTGGCCGAGCTCCGGCCGCGCGTCTCCGCGGGGGTGCGCTTCCACCGCCACCACTACCGGGGCGAGGCCTGGTTCGTGGTGCAGAACCCGGCCACGCGGCGGGTCCACCGCCTCACGCCCGCGGCCTACGCGCTCCTCGCGCTGATGGACGGGACGCGCACTGCGCAGGAGGTGTGGGAGCTGGCGGCCGCTCGCATGGGGGACGACGCTCCGACGCGCGACGAGGCGGTCTGGCTGCTGGGCCTCCTCTACACGGCGGACGTGCTGCGCTGCGACGTTGCCCCCGACACGGCCGAGCTCCTGCGCCGTGTCGAGAGCGAGGCCGGGCGCGAGCGGCTCGGCCGGCGCAACCCCATCGCCTTTCGCGTGCCCCTCCTCGATCCCGACGCCTTCCTCGGGCGCATCGACCCCTGGGTGCGGCCGGTCTTCTCCCGGGCGGGCGCCCTGGCGTGGTGCGCGGTGGTCCTCGCGGCGGGCCTGACGGCGCTGCGGCACGGCCCCGAGCTGGCCGCGGCGGGCCGCTCCCTGCTCGAGCCCGAGGGGCTCCTCGCGCTCTGGCTCGCCTACCCGCTGGTGAAGGCGCTGCACGAGCTGGGCCACGCCCTGGCCGTGAAGCGCTGGGGCGGCGAGGTCCACGAGCTCGGAATCCTCTTCCTGGTCTTCGTCCCGCTGCCGTACGTGGACGCCTCGGCGGCCTCCGTTCATCCGGAGAAGCACCGCCGGATGCTGGTGGCCGCCGCGGGCATCGCGGTCGAGCTCTTCCTGGCGGCGCTCGGCACCTTCGTGTGGGTCGCCGCCGAGCCGGGGCTGGTGCGCGAGGTCGCCTACGCGGTGATGGTGCTGGGAGGAGTCTCCAGCGTCCTCTTCAACGGAAACCCGCTCCTGCGCTTCGACGGCTACTACGTGCTGGCCGACGCGCTCGAGATCCCGAACCTCGCCTCCCGGGCGAACCGTTACGCCGGAGCCCTGGCCCGGCGCCACGTCCTGGGCCAGCGGGGGGCGGAGCTCCCCGAGACCGCCCCCGGCGAGGCAGCCTGGCTCGTGGGCTACGCCGTCGCGTCGTTCGCCTACGGGATGGCGGTGCTCCTCGGGATCGCCTTCTTCCTCGCCGGCCGCTTCTTCGCGCTCGGCGTGGCGCTGGCCCTCGCCACGCTGGCCCTGCGCGTCGCGCTGCCGCTCGCGCGCCACATCGCGCGGGTGGTCGCGGATCCGGCCCTCGGCGAGCGCCGCGGCCGCGCCCTGGCGGGCGGCGCGGGGGCGCTCGCGGCGGTCGGGCTCCTCCTCTTCGCGCTCCCCCTCCCCCTCCGCACGCGGAGCGAGGGCGTGATCTGGCTCCCGGAGCGGTCGCACGTCCGAGCCGGCGCCGAGGGCTTCGTCGAGGAGGTGCTCGCGGCCCCCCACGCCGTGGTGCGCGAGGGCGAGCCCCTGATCCGCGTCCGCGATCCCTCGATCGTGGCCCGCGTTCGCGTGCTCGAGGGCGAGCGGCGCGAGCTCGAGCTTCGGCTGCACGCCCTCACCGGCGAGAGCCGAGTGCGCGCGGAGATCGAGCAGGAGCGACTCGCGGAGGCGCAGGCCGAGCTCTCGCGCGCGCGGGAGCGGGCGGGAGAGGTGACGATCCGCGCGCCCACCGGCGGCGTCTTCGTCCTGGCGGGGGGCGACGACCTCGTCGGGCGCTACGTCCACCAGGGCGAGGTGGTCGCCTACGTGGTCGACCTCGCCACGGCGACCGCCCGCGTGGTGGTGTCGCAGGAGGACGTGGCCCTCGTGCGCGAGCGCACCACCGCCGCCTGGATCCGGCGCGTGCGCGAGGTGGGCACCGTGCTCCCCGCCCGGGTGACGCGCGAGGTGCCCGCCGCCACCGACCGGCTGCCGACGCCCGCGCTGGGCACCGCGGGGGGCGGGCGCATCGGCGTCGACCCGACGGATCCGGACGGTCTGCGCACGCTCGAGCCGGTCTTCCACTTCGACCTGGCGCTCCTCGAAGAGGTCCCGATCCGGGTCGCGGGCGACCGCGTGTATGTGCGGTTCGATCATGGCGCCGAGCCGCTGGCGTACCGCGCCTACCGCTCGGTCCGGCGCGCGTTCCTGAGCCGGATCGGTGTCTAGCGAGCGGGCGATCCCGCCGCGCCCGGGCGTGACCCGGGGCCCCCGCCCCGAGCGGCGCGACGGGCGGCCTCCGGCGCTCGTGCGCGCGGCGCGCGCGGCGCTCGGCCGGGTCCGGGTGCCGGCGTGCGCGAGCCGGGCCCGGGTGGCCGCCTTCGCCATGAGCGTCGAGCGGGAGGCGATGGGGCTCGCCTCGCTCGGCGAGGCGCGCCTGGAACGGCGCGTGGCGGAGCTGCGCCGCGCGCTGCGCCGCGCGGGGCTCCGCGAGGAGCTCCTCGCGGGGGGATTCGCGCTGGTTCGCGAGGCCGCGCGGCGCGCACTCGGGACGCCCCACTACGACGTCCAGCTCTTCGGGGGCCTGGTCATGGCCCGCGGCGGTCTCGCGGAGATGGAGACGGGCGAGGGAAAGACCCTCACGGCGAGCCTGCCCGCGTCGGTCGCGGCGCTGGCGGGGATCCCGGTCCACGTGATCACCGCGAACGACTACCTGGTCGAGCGCGACGCCGGCGCGATGGGCCCCCTCTACGCGCGGCTCGGGCTCACGGTGGGGGCGGTGGTCGAGCGCGAGCCCGATCCCGACGCGCGACGGCGCGCCTACGCGTGCGACGTGACCTACGTGACCCACAAGCAGGTCGCCTTCGACTATCTGCGCGAACGCATGGGCGGCGCCGGCGCAAGAAGGCTCGCCCGCGAGCTCGCGCTCGGCCCCGCGGAGGGTGGCCGCGAGCCCGTGCTGCGAGGGCTCTGCTTCGCGATCGTCGACGAGGCCGACGCCGTGCTGGTGGACGACGCGCGCACGCCCCTCGTGCTCTCCCGCCCCGGGGCGCCCATGGACGGGCCCGCGGTGCGTGCGGCGCTCGATCTCGCCCGCGCCCTCGAGCCCGGCATGGATTACCGCGTCGATCGGAGCCGGCGGAAGGTCGAGCTCCGCCGGCGCGGGATCGCGCGCCTGGAGGAGCTCGCGGGCGCCGCCGGCGGCCCCCTCGCCGGCCCGCGCCGGCGCGAGGAGTGGGTGCGGCACGCGCTCTGCGCGGAGCACCTCTTCGAGCGGGACCGCCACTACCTGGTGCGGGACGGCGCCGTCCAGATCATCGATCCTCCCACCGGAAGGCGCGCGCCCGACCGCAGCTACGAGGGCGCCACCCACGCGCTGATCGAGGCCCGCGAGGGGCTCGCGCTCACGCCGCAGCGCGAGACCGTCGCCCGCATCTCCTACCAGCGCTTCTTCCGCCGCTACCTGCTCCTCGCGGGCATGACCGGGACCGGGCGCGAGGTGGCGCGCGAGCTCTGGGGGGTCTACGGGTTGCGCACGGTGAGCGTGCCCACGCGCCTGCCGTCGCGCCGCGTCGATCTCGGCCTGCGCGTCCTCCCGAGCGCGGACGCGAAGTGGCAGGCGGTGGTGGAACGCGTGCGGGAGCTCCACGCCGCCGGGCGCCCGGTCCTCATCGGGACCGCGAGCGTCGCGGCGTCCGAGCAGCTCTCCGCACTCCTCGCCGAGGCGGGGCTCGCGCACGAGGTGCTGAGCGCCCGGCAGGACGGCGAGGAGGCGCGGCTCGTGGCGCGGGCCGGCGAGGCCGGGCGCATCACGGTGGCCACCCGCATGGCCGGACGGGGGACGGACATCCGCCTCGGCTCCGGCGTGGCCGAGGCCGGCGGCCTCGCGGTGATCGCCACCGAGCTCGGCGACGCGCGCCGCATCGACCGGCAGCTCTTCGGGCGAAGTGGGCGACAGGGCGAGCCCGGGGGCCACGAGACCCTGGTCGCGCCGGACGAGCCGGTGCTCGAGGCCCGCCTTCCGGCCTGGCTGCGACGGGCCCTGGCGCAGGGGCGCCTGGGCCCTCGGCTGGTGATGCTGCTCACGCGCCTTGCTCAGCGGGCCGAAGAGAGCCGGAGCGTCCTGACGCGTCTGCGCCTCCTCGAGTCCGAGCGGAGCCTCGACGAGCTGCTCGCGTTCTCGGGACGCGGGGAATGAGGCATGACGGGAAGCAGCCGAAGCCCGCTCGACCAGCGACCGAAGCGCTGGTGGACCGCCCTCGGCGGCGTGGCCGCGTTCGTGCTGCTCGGGCTGGTCCTCGTGCCCGGCTTCGCTCGGCGCGAGCGCGGCCCGGCTCCCGAGTCCGCCCCCGCCGACGTCCGCCGCCAGGGCGGGAGCGGGGCTGCCCCGCAGCGAGACCGGGTGGCGGCGGCCGCGCAGCCGCCGCAGGCCCCGGCCGCACCGGAGGACTCCTTCGACTGCATGATCCTGCCGAGCGAGCTCGTCGACCTCGGAAGCGCGGTCATGGGCCGGATCGAGGCGATCCCGGTCGAGCGCAGCCAGTACGTCGAGGCGGGCCAGGTGGTCGCCACGCTCGAATCGAGCGTCGAGCAGGCGGCGGTGCGCGTCGCGCAGGCGCGCGCCCAGCGAAGCGTCGACCTCGCGGCGGGCGCGGCGAGCAAGGACCTGGGCAAGAAGCGGCGCGCCCGCGCGGCCGAGCTCTTCGAGCGGGAGACCGTCTCGCTCGACCTGCGCGACGAGGTGGAGACCAAGGCGACCCTCGCGGGGCTCGAGCTCGAGCGGGCGCGCGAGAACCACCGCATCGCGGCCCTCGAGCTCGAGGGGGCCCTGGCGGCCCTCGAGCTCCGCACGATCCGCAGCCCGGTCTCGGGCTTCGTGGTCGAGCGCCTGATGTCGCCGGGCGAGGTCGTGGACGAGCAGACGATCCTGCGCATCGCGCAGGTCGATCCGCTGCGCGTCGAGGTGATCCTGCCGTCGCAGATGTTCAGCCGGGTGCGGCCCGGCGATCGCGCGGAGATCATCCCCGAGGCGCCCCTCGACCGGCCGGGCACCGCCGAGGTGGCGCTGGTGGACCCGGTGATCGACGGGGCGAGCGGCACGCTGGGCGCGCGCCTGCTGCTGCCGAACCCGGACCGCAGCCTGCCCGCCGGCCTGCGTTGCCGCGTCCGCTTCGAGAGCAGCGGCTCGCTCCCGGCCAGCCCGGCGGAGTGATCCGGGGGCGGTCTTCCGCCGCCCTTTCGCCTCCGGCGCGGGGGAGCACCCCCTGCTACCGCTACGGGGAGCCGGCCGGCCTCCGGCCCGGGAGGAGACTCCATGCAGCGCACACAGGTCGTTCCCCGAGAGCAGTGGCTCGAGGCGCGCCTCGCCCTCCTGGCGAAGGAGAAGGAGCTGACGCGCCAGCGCGACCGGCTCGCCGCCGAACGGCGCCGGCTCCCCTGGGTGAAGATCGAAAAGTCCTACGCCTTCGAGGGGCCGGACGGGCGCGAGACCCTGGGCGATCTCTTCGCCGGGCGCCGCCAGCTGATCGTCTATCACTTCATGCTCGGGCCCGGCTGGGAGGAGGGATGCAAGAGCTGCTCCTTCTGGGCGGACAGCTACCAGGGCTCGGTTGTCCACCTGGCGGCGCGCGATGCCGCGCTGGTGGCCATCTCCCGGGCGCCGTGGAAGGAGATCGAGGCCTTCCGGGTGCGCATGGGCTGGATCTTCCCGTGGCTCTCCTCCCACGGCTCCGACTTCAACTTCGACTTCGGCGTGTCGTTCAAGCCCGAGGACCCCGAGAGCGACGCCCCCAACTACAACTTCGGAACCCTCCGCTTCGGCGGCGAGGAGGCCCCGGGGCTCAGCGTCTTCGCCCGCGGCGAGGACGGAGCCCTCTACCACACGTACTCCACCTATGCCCGGGGCCTCGACGCGCTGAACGGCACCTACCAGCTGCTGGACCTCTGCCCCCACGGGCGCGGCGAGGACGGTCTCGATTACCCGATGGCCTGGGTACGCCACCACGACCGCTACGACCGCTGAGGCCCTCCGGCTGGGCCTCCCCGGAGGCCCCTCCGCCCCGCAACGCCGCCGCCGGGCCGGCATCCAATGCTCATGCACCCCATCCCCTGCGCCACGATCTGGGGCGGAACCGGGAGCGAGAGCATCGACCTGCGCTCCCGCTCCGTGGAGGCGAGCCTCTTCTCGAGCCCGGCCAAGGGCGGAAGGGGAGGCGACGTCTACTTCCTGAGCGTCTGCGGCGAGGACGCCCTCACGCGCATCGCGCTCGCCGACGTGGCGGGCCACGGGGAGGCCGTGAGCGACGTGAGCGGGTGGCTCTACGAGGCCCTCGCGGCCCGCATGCAGAGCCTGGAGGGCGACGGCGTCCTCGCCGACCTGAACGCGCTCGCCCTCGAGCGCGGCATCGGGGCCCTGACCACCGCCGCGGTCGCGGCCTTCGATCGGGAGGATTCGAACGTCTACGTCGCGTATGCGGGTCATCCCCCGATCCTCGTCCAGCGCCGCGGCGAGAAGCGCTGGGAGGCGGCGGAGATCGACGCCGCCAGTGCGGCGCCCGCGAACCTCCCGCTCGGGGTCCTGCCCGAGGCGCGCTACGACCAGCGGGCGATCCGGGCCCGGTCCGGGGATCGCCTCTTCCTCTACACGGACGGACTGACCGACTGCCGCTCTCCGGAGGGCGAGCGCTTCGGCGAGGAGCGCCTGCGGTCGGCCCTCGAGGGGCGCGCCTCGGCGGGCCCGAGGGAGCTCAAGGAGGGAGTGCTCGAGGCGGTGCGGGACTTCACCGAGGGATCCCTCGCGCACGACGACGTCACCCTGATCGCGATCGAGATCCGCTGACCGCAGCGCGCTGGGGGCGAGCCGTCCGCTACCGGTAGCCCGCCGCCTGGAGCGAGAAGAGGTGCGCGTAGCGGCCGGCCCGGCGCAGGAGCTCCTCGTGGGTGCCCTGCTCGGTGACGCGCCCGCCGTGCAGCACCAGGATCCGGTCGGCCATGCGCACCGTGGAGAAGCGGTGCGAGATGACGATGGCCATCTGCTCGCGGGTCGCCGCGCGGAAGTGCTCGAAGACCCGGACCTCGGCCTCGGCGTCCATGGAGGCCGTGGGCTCGTCGAGGACCAGGATGTCGGCGCGCCGGCGCATGAAGGCGCGCGAGAGGGCGATCTTCTGCCACTCGCCGAGCGAGAGCTCGCGGCCGTCCCGGAACCAGCCGCCGAGCTGGGTGTGGTAGCGCTGCGGGAGCTCGCGGACGAAGAGCTCCGCCATGCCGAGCCGAGCCGCCTCCTGCCAGCGCTCCTCGTCGGCGAAAGCCGCGTCGTCCCCGACGCCGATGTTCTCGCCCACGATGAACTGGTAGCGGACGAAGTCCTGGAAGATGACGCCGATGCGGGCGCGCAAGGCTGATGGGTCCCACTCGGCGAGATCGAGGCCGTCGAGCGTGATGCGGCCGTCCGTCGGTTCGTACATGCGCGTGAGGAGTTTGATCAGCGTGGTCTTGCCGGCGCCGTTCTCGCCGACGAGGGCGAGCTTGCCGCCCGGGGGCAGGTGAAAGGAGACGTCGGAGAGGGCGGGCCGTTCGGCCCGCGGATAGCGGAAGGCGACGTTCTCGAAGCGCACCCCGTCGCCGGCCTTCGGGCCGCGAGCGGCGCTCCCGCGCGCCGGGGGGACCTCGAGCTCGAGGAAGTCGTAGAGGTTCGAGAGGTAGAGGTTGTCCTCGAACATGCCCCCGATGGCGGCGAGGGAGGCCGAGAGCGCCGACTGGCCCTGCTTGAAGACCAGCACGTACATGGTCATCTCGCCGAGGCTGATGCGGGAGAGCATGGTGGCGAGGAGGATCCAGACGTAGGCGCCGTAGAAGGCCGCGGTGCTGAGGAGGCCGAGCAGGAAGCCCCAGAGCCCGCGGCGCAGGGTCAGGTCCCGGTCGTCGCCGTACATGCGCCGGAAGATCCCGGCGTAGCGGTCGAGGAGCCGGGGGCCGATCCCGAAGAGGTGCACCTCCTTGGCCGAGTCCTCCCGGGCCAGCACCGTCTCGAGGTAGAGCTGCTCGCGGGTCTCCGGCGTCTGCCACTCGAAGAGCCGGAAGGCCTCGCCGGAGAAGCGCGTCTCGGCCAGGAAGGCGGGGAGCGCCGCCAGGACCAGGACGGCCACGGCGAGGCCCGAGAATTGCAGGAGCAGCGCGGCGTAGGTCGCGAGCGAGAGGGCGTTCTGGGCCAGGCCGAAGGTCGCCACCACGAGGGAGAGCGGGCGCGTGGAGGCCTCGCGGCGCGCGCGGGTCATCTTGTCGTAGACCTCGGAGTCCTCGAACTGCGGGAGCGCGAGGGTCAGGGCCTTCTCGAGGACCATCACGTTCACGCGGTTTCCGAGCTGCGCCCGCAGCAGCGACTCGCACACGGAGAGGCCCCGCTGCGCCGCGGCGAGGACGACGACGAGGCCGAGCTCGAGGCCCACGAAGCCGAAGGCCGCGCTTCGGTCGGCGGCGAGGCCGCTCCTCGCCGCCAGCACCACGGCGTCGACGATGAGCTTCCCCACCCAGGCGACGGCTGCGGGAAGCACCCCGGCGAGCAGGCTCAGGGCGACGAGGGCCAGCGTGAGCCGCCGGCTCGTCGCCCACACGAGGCCCACGGCGCGCCCGCCGTAGCGGAAGACGCCGAACATCCCGGCGAGGCCCGGGGGGGCCGGCCGCGCCGTCGCCTGTGCCGACAAGACCGCCTCCGTCGGCGCAGAGCGTAGCCATTGCCGAGTGCTGCGGGCGCAAAGGCGTTATCCTGCCGGGGAAGATCCGGCCGCGGACGAGGAAGCTGGCGTCCCGGAATCAGGGAGGTGAGGAGAAGCAGCCATGGCAGCCCGCAAGAAGAAGAGCGTCGCGAAGAAGAGCCGGGGGAGCGCCCGCAAGAAGACCAGCGCGAAGAAGGCCCCGACCTCCGGGAAGCGCAGCCCGAAGGCCCCGGCGGGGAAGGGGACCCGCCGGAGCGCGAAGACGGCGACGGCCAAGAAGGCGGAGGTGGTCTACAGCGACGTCCGCGGCTCCATGCGGTCGGCGCTGGTGGGCCGTTTCCTCTGAGCCGCGCCCTCCTGGTGCGGGAGCGCCCGGAGCTCTCCCTAGCGTGCCCCGCGCACGCGTCGCCCGCTGCGGCGGCGCCCGGCGGGCCGCTCGCTGCCCCGGCGTACGGGCTCGGGCTCGGCCACGGCGGGCATCCCAGCGGGGAGCTCCCGGCGCTCCAGCCGCCGGCTCGTGAGCCGCTCGATGGCCAGCAGGCGGGGCCGCTCCTCGGGTGAGCAGAAGGAGAGCGCGGCGCCCGCGGCTCCGGCGCGGCCGGTGCGCCCCACCCGGTGGACGTAGCTCTCCGGGTCCATGGGCAGCTCGAAGTTGATCACGTGGGAGATGCCTCTCACGTCGATGCCGCGGGCGGCGATGTCGGTGGCCACCACCACCCGGGTGCGCCCGCGCTTGAAGCCGTCGAGGGCGCGTTCGCGGGCGGACTGGGACTTGTTCCCGTGGAGGGCGTCGACGGCCTCCCCGGCCCGCGCGAGCTGCTGCGACAGGCGGCTGGCGCCGCGCTTCGTGCGGGTGAAGACGAGAACGCGGTCGACGTCGGCCTCCTGGAGCACCCACCGCAGGAGCTGGGCCTTGTGGCGCGTCTCCACGAAGTAGACCGATTGCGCGATCGGCTCGCAGGTGGAGGCCACCGGATCCACGGCGAGCCGCACGGGATCCACCAGGATCCCGTCCGCCAGCTCCTGGATCTCGCGCGGCATGGTGGCCGAGAAGAGCAGCGTCTGGCGCTCGCGCGGCAGCGCCCGGGCGATCCGGCGCACGTCCTGGATGAAGCCCATGTCGAGCATGCGATCGGCCTCGTCCAGCACGAAGGTCCGCACCGAGCCCAGCTGGACCACGCCGTCCTTCATGAGGTCGAGGAGACGGCCCGGCGTGGCGACCAGCACGTCGACGCCCCCGCGCAGGGCCTCGATCTGGGGGCGCTTGCCGACGCCCCCGAAGACGACGAGGCCGCGCAGCCCGCTGCCCTTTCCGTAGCGGGCGATGCTCGCGCCGATCTGGGCGGCGAGCTCGCGCGTGGGCGCGAGGATCAGGGCGCGAATCGCGGGGCGGGAGCCGCGCCGCCTCTCGCCGAGCAGGCGGTGGAGGATGGGCAGCGCAAAGGCGGCGGTCTTGCCGGTCCCGGTCTGGGCGCAGCCCAGCAGATCGCGCCCCGCCACCACGAAGGGGATCGCCTCCCGTTGGATGGGAGTGGGCTCGTGGTAGCCGGCGGCTGCGACCGCCGCGCGGAGGGAATCGGAGAGCGCGAGAGCGGCAAAGCCCCCGGGCAGCGCGCTCGAAGCGCGGGTTTCGAGGAAAGCCTTGTTGATCAATGAATGTTCCTATGCGGAGCGCGCGCGCCTGGCTCTCGTCGGCCATCGGCGCGCGAGGAAGCTCCTGGATCGTCAGTTGGAAGTCGCCTCCCCCGTTGGAGATCGGAATCGATCGTTCGGGGGAAGGGCGGCAGCCGAAGGAAGCGGGCGACGAGGCACGCGCCTCAGCTGCCGAACGGTGGGACTATCGCACGTCGCCGGCCCGGTCGCAAGGAGACCGCCGACGCGCCGCCGGCCGAGGTCCGGGGAGCCGCCTCAGGGTCGCTTGTAGCGCTCCGGAATTTCGAGGGGCAGGGCGTTGCGCAGCGTCACCCGGACCTGCTCCCGCAGGATCTCCGGCGTCCAGCCATAGATCCCCTCGTCGCTCTTCGCGCCGACCGGCTTGGTGCACATGCGCTCGCGGCGACCCCAGAGCAGGAAGTACGGCTTCTTCGCCTCCCGAGCCAGGCTGAGCTCGGCGCTCATCCGCGGCGACGACCCGGTGTGCTCGCCGCAGATCAGGATGACCTCGTCGACCCGTTCGATCTGGCGGCGCGCGCTCTCGCTCCAGCGCTCGCTCATCTCCCCGGGCTGGGAGCAGGCCACGACCTTGAACTCGGAGCCGCCCTTCTGGGACTGCGCGAGAAGCCGGTCGGAGAGGTCCTGGTCGTGATCGAGGTCGAAGCTCGCGTAGACTCGGACGTTGCTCACGGGAACCACTTCCTCTTGCCTGGGCATGGAGCCTGCCGCGTCGGACGAGGCTTCCGTGCATCCTGGGCGGGTTCAGGACGGCAGCGGTCCTGGGAATCTGGCAAGTGGAAGAGGCTAGATGGCTCTTTCGCTTGTCGGGCCGCTCGGCAACTGCATCGCGCACCTACCGACATTGACCATCATAGCGCAAAACCCGTCGCTTCGCCAGCCGCTCCGCCGAGCCGGGCGGAGCGGGCGGGCTCGGGCAGGCCGTCGCGGAGCACGAGCTCCTGGGTGCGCAGGGCGGGGACGCGGGGCCCCGGAAGGAGGATGCCCGCGAGGTTCAGGGGATCGACCGCCGAGAGGCGCACCTCCTCGCCGCGGCGCTCGAGGCGGCGCGTGCGGCGCAGCGCCTCGACGGCGCCGGGCAGCGCGTACTGCTCGCCGGTGAAGCCCGCGACGAAGCGACCGCCGCGGAGCGTGCCGCGCGCCTCCATGCGGCGCAGCGCCCAGAGGCAGTCGCGCCAGGGAACGGCCAGGGTCTCCCGCGCCAGGAGGTCGCGGAAGACGACGCCCCAGCGCGCGAGGAGCTGCTCGGCCACCGCCTCGGCGAGCTCGTCGCGGAGCGCGTCCTGCGGCGCCGGCGGAAGGAGCGCAAAGCGCCCCTCGGCCCCGGCGCGGCCGCGCGGGCCGGCGCGCAGCCGGCCGCGCGCGCGGGCGCTCCGACGGCGCGACCAGCGCTCGCGCGCTCCCAGAAGGGCGCGCAGCGAGTCGAATCCGTCGGCGGTGACGAGCCCGCGCGCGACGAGATCCCAGAGCCCCTCCTCGACCTCGAGCGGGAGCCGTCGCGTGGCCGCGAGGAGCTCGCCGTGGAAGAGCGCTCCGCGCTGCTCGAGGCAGGCGAGGAGATCGAGGGCCGCGCCGGGCCCCGGTCGCTGCGGCCCGGCCTCGCCGCGCGCCGCCGCGAGGAGCCAGGGGAGGTCCTCGCGAAGGGCCAGGCAGAGCGGCGTCGCGCGCGAGGGTGCCATGCCCCCGCGCCCGCCTGCCGGGGCGCCACCGGCTGCGACGCCCTCCGCGTCTTCGCTGGCCGCGGATCGCAGGCTCACCCGCCCCCACGCCACCTCGCCCGAGAGGCAGAGCGCGTCGAGCCACTCCGGGCGGTAGCCCGCGACGCGCATCGGGAGGATCGCCTCCTCCCAGGCGCCGGCGGCGATCTCGAAGCCCTGGAGCTGCTCCACCACCGCGCGCACGCCGCGCCGGCCCTCGCGCTGCGTGGTCGGCGCCACGTGCTGCCAGCGCAGCAGGAAGCGCATGAAGTCCTGGGCGCTCACGGGCTCGATCTCTCGGCGCAGGCGCTCCTGGGTCCGGAGGTGGATGCGCGCCAGGAGGTTGCGGGCGCAGAACTGCTCCTCGCCGCCGGCCTCGCCGGCGAGGGCCGGGTCGAAGCGGCCGCGCAGGGCGAAGCCCTCCAGCTCGAGCCGCGCCAGGGCCTGCCCGACCGGGGCGGGGCGCAGCGCCGTCGCCGCGCAGAGGTCGCGCACGCGGCAGGGCCCCGCGGCGCCCAGGTGCCCCCGCACGGCCCGCAGCGCAGCCTCGTCCGCGGAGGGCGACGGGGCGGCGGCGAGGGCCGCGGGCAGGCGCAGGTCCGGCTCGAAACGCGCCCCCGGAAAGAGCGCCTCGGCGGCAGGGCGGAGCTCGGCGGCGAGCCAGAGGGGGCCCGCCGGGGTCGCCACCCGCGTCGCGCGCCCCGCCCGCAGGAGCGCCTCGAAGAGCTCCTCCCAGCCCGCGCGCGGCCGCGCCACCACGAGCCCGAGGAGCGCCTCGTGGAGCTCGTCAGGATCGCGCGGCGCCGGGTCCGCCTCCTCGCGCACGCGCGCGATCGCCTCCGGGTCGAGCCGGCCGAGCTCGCGCGCCTCCACCGGGAGTCCGCGCCGGAGCGCCACCGCGCGCGTGCGGCGCTCCTCGAGCGGGGCGTCGTCGAGGAAGGTGTAGGGGCGGCCGTTCAGGATCTCGTGGGCGGCCGGGGAGGGCTCGGTCGTCTCGCGCAGGTGCACGCGCACGGCGCCGCCCTCGATCGCCTCGAGGAGCTCCACCAGCGCCCCCGCGTCCATGGCCTCGTGCAGGCAGTCGTGCAGGGTCTGCCTCACGATCGGGTGATCGGGGATCTCGACGGGCCCCGGCTGGTTCTCCTGGCAGGCGACGAGGCCCGGGAAGATCGCCGCCATGAGATCGTCGGCCTCCATGCGCTGGAGGGGCGGCGGGTTCTTGCGCCCGCCGCGGAAGCGCAGCACGGCCAGGGCGCGCCCCAGGTTCCAGCGCCAGCGCGCCGTGAACATCGGCGAGGCGAGGACGGCCTGGGCCAGCACGTCCGGCGCCGCGCGCGAGGAGAGGAACTTCGGGACCTCCGCCAGCGGGAAGCTGTGCTGGGGGCCCAGGGAGAGGACGAGGGCGTCGTCGTTGGCCGCCGCCTGGAGCTCGAAGTCGAAGGCGCGGCAGATGCGCTTGCGGAGTGCCAGGCCCAGGGCCTTCGTCACGCGCCCGCCCCAGGGAGCGTGCACCACGAGCTGCATGCCGCCCGTCTCGTCGAAGAAGCGCTCGATCACCAGCTCCTGGCGGGTGGGGAGGACGCCGAGCGCGGTCTTCACGGCCGCGAGGTAGCGCACGAGCTCGCCGGCGCCGGCGGCGGAGAGACCCGCCTCCGCCTCGAGCCAGCGCGCCGCCGCCTCGGGGCCGCCCCGCTCGAGCCGCGCCCCCACGAGGGCGCGCAGCTCCGAGACCTCGCTGGAGAGCTCGTCGCTCCGCGCCGGGGCCTCGCCGAGCCAGAAGGGGATGGTGGGGGGTGCCCCGGCGGCGTCGGTCACGCGCACGACGCCGGCCTCGACCCGCCGGATCCGCCAGGAGGTGCTCCCCAGCAGGAAGACGTCCCCCGCCATGCTCTCGATCGCCCAGTCCTCGTTCACCGTGCCCACGAAGGTCTCGTCGGGGTCGGCCACCACGCGGTAGTCGGCGGTGTCCGGGATGGCGCCCCCCGAGGTGAGGGCGGCGATGCGCGCGCCGCGCCGGCCGCGCACCACGCCGTGGATGCGGTCGCGGTGCAGCCAGGCGGCGCGCCGTCCGCGCCCGGTCTGGATGCCCTCGGCCAGCATCTCGACCACCGCGTCGAAGTCCTGGCGCGCGAGCCCGGCGAAGGGCGCCGCGCGCCGCACCAGGGCGAAGAGCGCGTCCTCGGGCCAGGGCTCCGCGGCGCAGGCCGCGACGATCTGCTGGGCCAGGATGTCGAGGGGCGCCTCGGGCGGGCGCAGGCGGTCGAGGTTTCCGCGCCGGACGCCGCGCACCAGCGCCGCGCACTCGACGAGCTCGTCGCGCGTGGTGGGGAAGAGCCGCCCCCGGGCCGTCCCGCCCAGCCGGTGGCCCGAGCGGCCGACGCGCTGGAGGAAGGTGGCGAGGCTGCGGGGCGAGCCCAGCTGGCAGACGAGCTCGACGGGTCCGATGTCGATCCCGAGCTCGAGGGACGCGGTCGCCACCAGCACGTCGAGGTCGCCGCCCCGCAGGCGGTCCTCGATCCGGAGGCGCCGCTCCTTCGAGAGGCTCCCGTGGTGGGCGGCCACGCGTCCCGGGCCGAGCTTCTCCTCGAGCAGGTGGGCGAAGCGCTCCGCCAGGCGGCGCGTGTTCGAGAAGACGAGCGTGGTGCGGTGCTGCCGCACGAGGGCCGCGATCCTCTCGGCGATCTCCGCCCACTGCTCGATCGAGGCCACCGCCTCGAGCTCCGTCTCGGGCGTCTCGATCGCGAGGTCGAGGGCGCGGCGGTGACCCACGTCGACGATCGCGCAGGCGGGCGCCTCGCCCCCAGAGCCGGTCCCGCCCCGGCCGGGGCCAGCGCCGACCAGGAGCCGCGCCATCTCCTCGATGGGCTTCTGGGTCGCCGAGAGGCCCACCCGGGTCGGGCGCCGCGGGCAGAGCGCGTCCAGGCGCTCGAGCGTCAAGGCCAGGTGCGAGCCCCGCTTGTCGCGCGCCACGGCGTGGATCTCGTCCACGATCACCGTGCGCACGCGGCCCAGGGCCGCGCGGCTCCGCTCGGCGGTCACGAGCAGGTAGAGCGACTCGGGGGTCGTGACCAGGAGGTGGGGGGGCCGCTTCGCCATGCCGGCGCGCGCCGCGGGCGGGGTGTCGCCGCTCCGCACGAGGGAGCGGAGCGCCGGCGCCGGCAGGCCCAGCTCGGCGGCGCGGGCGGCGATCTCCGCGAGCGGCGTCTCCAGGTTCTGCTGGATGTCGACGGCCAGCGCCTTGAGGGGCGACACGTAGACCACGTCGATCGCGTCCTCGAGGGGGAGCCCCGCGGCGTGCTCGCGGTAGAGGCGGTCGATGCAGACCAGGAAGGCGGCCAGCGTCTTGCCCGAGCCGGTGGGCGCGGCGATCAACGTGTCGCGGCCCGCGGCGATGGCGGGCCAGCCCCCGAGCTGGGGCTCGGTGGGCCCGAGGGGGAAGCGCCGCTCGAACCAGCTCTTGACGGCCGGGTGGAAGGTCGCGAGGGCGTCCATCGACGAGAGGCGAGCGTAGCGCACGGCCGCGCGCTTGCCGCTCAGCCTCCGGCGAGCCACGATCCTCGGCGGCCGTGGAGACCTTCACCCCCGCGCTCTTCGTGGCGGCGCTCGCCCTCGTCGGCGCGGTGATCGCCATCGCCGCCCTGCTCTCGGGCCTCGTCGAACGCAGCGGGATCCCGCAGGTCGCGATCTTCCTGGCGCTCGGCGCCGCGATCGGCCCCGCCGGCCTGGGCCTGCTCGAGGTGGGCCTCGGATCGCCCTCGCTCCAGATCGTCGCCACGCTCTCGCTCGCGCTGATCCTCTTCACCGACGCCCTCTCCCTGAGCCTGCGGGAGGCGCGCGAGCACGCGGGCCTCGCCGCGCTCCTGCTCGGCCCCGGAACGCTCCTCTCGGCGGCGCTCTTCGGCGGGCTCGCGTGGCTGTGGCTCGGGCTCCCCGGCCCGGCCGCCGCGATCCTCGGCGCCGCGCTGGCCTCCACGGACCCCGTCCTGCTCCGCGGCCTCCAGCGGCGGCGCGACCTCGTCCCCGGCGCGCGCCTCGGGCTGCGCCTCGAGAGCGGCCTCAACGACGTGGTGCTGCTCCCGATCGTGCTCGTCGCGATGGCGTTCCTGCACCCCGAAGTCGAGACCGACGGCCCCGCCCTGGCGCGCCTCGGGCTCGACCTCTTCCTCCTCGGGCCGGGCGCCGGCGTGGCGGTCGGGCTCTTCGGCCTCGCGACCCTCGACCTGGTGCGGCGCAGGATCGGCGTGCGGCGCGACTACGAGTCGCTCTACTCCCTGGGCATCGCCTTCGCGGCCTACTCCGCCGCGGAGTCGGTCCACGGCAGCGGCTTCCTGGCCGCATTCGCCGCCGGCCTCACCATCGCGGCCTTCGACGTGGAGCTCTGCGACTGCTTCCGGGAGTACGGCGAGACGACCGCCGAGCTCGCGCTCCTCCTCACCTTCGTGCTGCTCGGGAGCTCGCTCATCTGGACCGGCCTCGGCGCGGCGGACGCGAAGACCTTCGGATTCGCCGCACTCGTGCTGCTGGGACGCCCGGCGGTATATGGCCTGGCGCTGGCGGGCACGCGCATCGACCGCCGCAGCCGCTGGCTCATCGCCTGGTTCGGCCCGCGCGGACTCTCGTCGCTGCTCCTGGTGCTGCTCGCGGTCTTCGCCGGCGCCCCGGGAGCGGACGAACTCTTTCGCATCGCCTGCCTCGTCGTGCTGCTCTCGGTCCTCCTGCACGGCGGCGCGATCGTGTGGATGGGGCGGCGCGGCGACGCCGCGCCCGAGCCGTCGCCCCTGGCGCCCCTGCTCTCCCTCGTGGGCGGCGGCGCGGCGGAGGAGCCGGCGCTGGCCTCCGCCCGCGAGCCCGGCGAGGCCGCGGAGCCCTTCGCCGACCCCGACCGCATCGGGCTGGCCCAGGTGCGCGCGCTCCTCGCGGTGGGAGCGCCGGTCGTGCTGGCCGACGTGCGCAAGGAGTCGGCCTGGCGGGAGGGCGACGTGAAGGCCGCCGGCGCGCGGAGGCTCTCGCCGGATCGCCCGGCCGACGACGCCCGGGTGATGGGCCTCCCCTCCGACGCCTGGATCGTCCTCTATTGCACCTGAGCGAGCGAAGGGACGAGCGCCCGGGCGGCGCGCGAGATGAGGGGACGGGGGTTCAGGCGGGCGCGGGCGCTGGTCGGCGGGCTCGACGCCTGGCGGGCCGCGGGCCTGCCCGTCGAGCCGAAGGCCGTGGAATCCTGAGGAGGCTTGCGCCGGCGCCATCGGTGCACAGCTTCCGGGGTCGCCGAGAAGGAGGTGGCCCATGGCGAGACTCGGGAGGCGGCCCGCGCTGCGACTCGTCGCAGCCGATCCAGGAGCCCGCCAGCCGGCGGCGCCGGCCGGCGCCTCGGCGCCGGTGCAGGACGGCGCCCTGCTGGACGCCTACTCGCGCGCCGTGGTGGCGGTGGTGGAGGCGGTGGGGCCGGCGGTGGCGAGCCTCGCGGTCGGCGCCCCCCAGGGCGGCGAGCTTCGCGGCGCCGGCTCGGGCGTTCTGATCGCTCCGGACGGCTACCTGCTCACCAACAGCCACGTGCTCCAGGGCTCGAAGGAGGCTCGGGTCGCGCTGACCGACGGCCGCCAGCTGCCGGCGCGCCGCATCGGCGACGACCCGGCCACGGACCTCGCCCTGGTGCGCGTGCAGGACACCGGTCTCCCCTACGCGGAGATCCACGCGGGCGGCCCGCCGCGCCCGGGTCAGCTCGCCGTCGCGATCGGCAACCCGCTCGGCTTCCAGTCGACCGTCTCCACCGGGGTGGTGAGCGCGCTCGGCCGCTCGCTGCGCGGCCGCGACGGGCGCCTGATCGAGAGCGTGATCCAGCACACCGCCCCGCTCAACCCGGGGAGCTCCGGCGGCCCGCTCGTCGATTCCCAGGGGCGCGTCATCGGAATCAACACCGCGATCATCCCGATGGCCCAGGGCATCGGCTTCGCGATCCCGGCGGCCACGGCCAGCTGGGTGGTGGCGCAGCTCCTGGCGCACGGGCGCGTGCGGCGCGCGTGGCTGGGGCTCGTGGGGCGCACGCGCCCGGTGGGCCGTGAGGCGGCGCGCCGGCTCGCGCTGCCGGTCCCGCAGGTGGTCGAGGTGATGCAGGTGGTCGCCGGCGGGCCGGCGGAGCGCGCCGCCGTCCTCCCGGGCGACTGGATCGCCTCCTTCGCCGGTCGCGCCGTGGACGGCATCGACGCGCTCCACCGGGCCCTCGCCGAGTGGCCGTTCGGCGAGATGGCGGCGCTCGACGTGGTGCGCGGCGATTCGCGCCTCGCGCTGCGCATCGCGCCCGTCGAGGGGCAGTAGGCATCAGGCCGCGGGCCCGCGGGCCTCGCGGGCCACCGACTCCGCCGCCTCTGCGGCCGCGCGCAGGCAGGCCTCGACTCCGGGCAGCGGGTCGTCCGGGTCCTCCTCGTACTCGAGGCTCAGAGCCCGCTCCTGCGTGAAGCCCACCGCGCGGAGGGCGCGGAAGGCGCCCGCGAGGTCGAGCTTCCCGCGCCCGAGGACCACGCCGCTGGCGAAGGCGCCCTCGCTGGCGAAGTCCTTCAGATGGACGCCGTAGACCCGCGGGCCGACCCGCCGGATCGCCTCCACGGGGTCCTCGCCGGAGCGGATGAAGTGGCCCGTGTCCACGCAGGCCCCGAGCCGAGGGTGCCGGCCGGCGAGCGCGCGCTCCACGTCGGCGATCTTCGCGTAGCGGGTGCGGGGCCCGTGGTTGTGGATCGCGAGCCGCACGCCCGGATGCGCGGCGAGGAGCGCGTCGAGCTCGGGGAGGACTGCCTCCGACGGATCGCAGCCGAGGGTCGGGATGCGCGCCCGCTCGGCGAAGGCCAGCAGTCGCCGCCCCTCCGCTGCGTCGCCGATCGCGTTCACGCCGTGGGCCACGAGCGCGATCCCGCGCTCGGCGAGGAGCGCCTTCACGTGGGCGATCTCGGCGGCGTCCTCCGTCACCGGGAAGTGCGCCACGGACCGGAAGAGGCCGACCCGCGCCTGCGTGAAGAGCTCGACCCGCGCAAGGCCCAGCGCGCGCACGGCATCGAGGGCCGCGGCCAGCTCGAGCCGGCGCAGCGTGTAGCTCTGGATTCCCATCGCGAAGCCGCCGTAGGAGAGGGCGAGCCGGGGCGCCGCGGCCCGGCCCCGCGAGGGGAGGGCGAGCGCGGCGGCGGCGGCGCCTGCCAGGAAGGCGCGGCGCGTGAGGCCGCAGCCCATGGCTTCCCGGTCCCCTCGATCACGCATCCGACTCCCTCCGGGCGGCCAGCGGCCTCAGCGCAGGCGGGTGAGCGCCTCGACCGGGACCTCGTAGAGGGCCCCGGCCTCCTCGTCGCTCAGCAGCAGCAGGCCGGGCGAGTCGAAGCACACCCCCTCCACCTGGGGCGCGCGGAAGGGCATCCAGCGCACCTCGCCGCCGAAATAGTCGTCGCCCGCGTGTGCCGTGAAGAGCCACACCGCGTCGTAGGTCACGACCGCGAGCTCACGACCGTCCGGCGAGGCGTCCGCTCCCGTCACCTTGCCGCCGATCTCGAACTCGCCCACCCGCGTGAGCAGGTTCGTCTCGTGCGGCCGCGGATCGTCGAGGCGGTAGAGGCGCGTCCTCCTGTCGCTGCGGTGCTTGGTCAAGAGGTAGACCGTGTCTCCGCGGGTGAAGACGGCCTCGCTGTCGTAGTTGAAGTCGTCGAGCGGCGCGGGAAACACGGCCTGCTCCGGGTAGCGCAGGAAGACCTTCTTCTTCACGGTCGTGAAGCCGGCCGTGGGCGACGGCTCGTCGAGGTAGTAGAGGACGAGATCGCGCCGGTTGTTGTAGTTGTTCCCCACGTCGGCGACGATGAGATGGCCCGCCGCGTCCGTGGTGATGTCCTCCCAGTCGACGTTCGTGGCACCGCCGAGGAGGACTCCGTCGGGGCGCCCTTCGCGCGCGGCCACGTTGACCTTGCCGTCGCGGTCGATCGGGTAGAGGCGCGGCTCGTCTCCCGAGTCGTTGTGCACCCAATAGAGCGCCGGCCACTGCCGGCTCCTCACGATGCCCGAGGTCTCCCGCGCGGCACGCCCTTCGAGCCGCGCCCGGGGGACGAGCTCCGCGGGCTCGCGGCCGGGGAGCGCGACGGGGGGGGCCGGGGCGGCGCAGCCCGCGGCGGCCAGGCCGAGGAGCAGGAGCCGGGAGCGCGGCCTCGCGACCCGGGGACGGCGGCGGCTCCCCGACCTCACCCGGGAGACCCTACTCGGAGGCCTCGGCGGACTCAAGCGCGCGCGAGCCCGCGGCCTGCTATCCACCGGGGCGAGGAGGGAAGCCCGTGCGCCCCAGCGACCGCTCTCCCGCGTCCCGCCTGCGCGATCTCCTGGCCGCCTCGCTGGGGGCCGCCCTCTGCGGCTGCGCAGCTCCGGGCCGCGAATGCGCGCCGCCGCTCCTGGCGGTGCTGAGCGCCTTCCCGGCGGAGCTCTCCCCCCTCCTCGAGCGGGCCGCGGTGGAGGAGACGCAGACCCTCGGGGACCGCGTCTTCCGGACGGGCAGGCTCGCGGGCGTCCCGGTGGTCCTCGCCCTCACGGGAATCGGGATGGGGCCCGCGGCCTCCACCACGCGCACCCTCCTCGAGCGCTTCCCGGTCCGGGGCATCGTGTTCTCGGGGGTGGCGGGGAGCAGGCTGCGGATCGGCGACGTCGCCGTGCCGGCGGCGTGGACCGACGAGGACGGCACGACCCGTTCCGTGCACGGGCAGTGGCTCGAGCTCGCGGAGCGCGTCGCGGTGGGGGGCCGGGTCGCCCTGGATCGCTGCACGCTCGTGCCGGACGCCGAGTCGGAGCCGGAGCTCTGCCTCGAGCACGAGCCCGTCGTCGCGGTGGGAGGAGTCGGACGCAGCCGCGATCCCTACGGCGTCGCGCCCTTCCCCTGCCAGCCCGAGGGCGGCGACGTCTTCGGCTGCGACGTGGGAGCCCCGGGCGCGACCCCCGCCTGGATGAAGGGCGGGGTGGAGGTCGACGAGACCAGCGAGCCCGAGGAGCCGGAGCTCCGCGAGCCCGGGGGACCCGTCGTGGGCGACATGGAGACCGCGGCCGTGGCGCGCGAGGCCGCGGCGCGGGGCGTGCCCCTGATCGCCTTCCGGGCCGCCTCGGACGGGAAGGGCGATCCCCTGGAGCTCCGGCGGCCCTTCGCGCAGTTCTTCATCTACTACCGTCTCGCCGGGCGCAACGCGGCCGCCGCGACGGTCTCCTTCCTGGAGGAGCTGGCCGCCGCGAGCTCCTGCGGCTCCTGATCCGCGGGCGCCGCGCCGGACCGCGCGGCGGGGAGGAGCCCCTCGTCCGCCGCGGAGCTCAGCGCTCCGCGAGCTCCTCGGGCTCCTCCCAGATGGCCACCTCGAAGCGGCCCGAGGAGTCGGCAGCGGCGCGGTACATGCCGGAGGTGTTGAAGGCCAGCGAGATCGACCCGTCCCGCCCGACGGCGACGAGCCCCCCGTCGCCCGGGGCCAGCGTGCCGTGGATCGCGCTGCGGACCGCCTCCTCGAGGGACTGGCCCAGGAGCCGCAGCCGGGCCGAGACCTCGTGGGCCACCCCGTGCCGGATGAACTCCTCGCCCCGGCCGGTGCAGCTCACCGCGCAGGTCCGGTCGTCGGCGTAGGTGCCGGCGCCGATCAGCGGGGAGTCGCCCACGCGCCCGCGGCGCTGGTTCGTGAGGCCGCCCGTGGAGGTCGCCGCCGCGAGGTGGCCGTGGAGGTCGAGGGCGACCGCGCCGACCGTGCTGCCGCCCTCGGATCGCCCCTTCCCCTGCCCCCGGGCAGCCCGCTCCTTCCGCTGCGTGCGCTCCCACTGCCCGCGGCGCCGCGGGGTGTGGAAGTAGTCCTCGCCCACGAGGTCGACGCCCATCTCCGCGGCGAAGCGGTCGGCTCCCTCGCCGGCGAGGAGGACGTGGGGCGTCCGCTCCATGACGAGGCGCGCGAGCGAGATCGGGTTCTTCGCCGCCCTCACGCCCGCCACCGCGCCGCAGGCGAGCTCGCGCCCATCCATGATGGCGGCATCGAGGGCGTGGGTCCCGTCCGCCGTGTAGACCGCCCCCTTGCCCGCGTTGAAGAGGGGGGAGTCCTCGAGGCAGCGGACGACCTGCTCGACGGCCTCGAGGCTCGAACCGCCCGCCGCGAGCCGGTCGCGAGCCAGGCGAAGCGCCCCTGCCAGCGCGCCCAGGTAGCGCTGCTTCCGCGCCGGGGAGACGTCCCTCGCGACCGTCGCCGCACCCCCGTGGAGGGCGAGCGCCCAGCGGATCCTCCTTCCGGCGCGGCGCTCGCGACGTTTTCCGGTCATGACGTATCGGATCTATACGTTGGTATTCGAAAAGGTTTTTCGGAATGTAGGTCTATCACTACGAATCTACTGTGAAGATCGGGTGTGCTTGCTGTGTCGTCAACGTGTTGCTAATTGCACTCATGTCGTCTCCTCAGTATTTTTCCCCACACTTATTTTCCCTACACCGAAGGCGCTGTGTAGAATTGGCCTGCTCTGGTCGTCGGACGGGTGCGGCTCCTGCACACCCCCCGCGCGCCGAGCCGCGTTCACGCGGCAGCCCCTCTCCTCGAGCAGCAGCGGAGGATGCGCAGCGACATGCCCGACCTCGACCCCCCCCGCCAGGCAGCCCGCCGGCCCCGGACCCGCGTCTCCCAGGACGCCGCGCGGCTGCGGCGGGCCGCGTGGTCCTTCACCACCCGGCGCGTCCCGCGTGGGGCGGTGTCCAGGATCCTGCGCGAAGCGCCGGCGCCCGAGGCCGGAGATCTCGTCCTGGCGCGGATCGACGCGATCGGCCACCACGCGCGCCTCCAGCTGGCGAGCGGTCGCCGGAGAAATCTCTTCGTGGGCGACGAGGTCGTCGTCACCTACGGCAATCGCTACGCGGCGAGCCAGTTCGAGGCGGTCGTCCCGGACACGCTGGGCCCTTGCCAGCTCGTAGCGGGTGGGGGGGTCGCCGCGAAGGCGCGCTCCTGGCATGCGAGAATCGCGAAAGGCGCCACGCAGATCACCCCGATCGGCCTGCTCGCGGGCGCGACCGGCAAGCCTGCGAACCTGCGCGACTACGCCCTCCCTTCCGTGAATCGCCTGGAAGCGCCGGTTCCCGCGACCGTCGCCGTGGTGGGCACGAGCATGGACTCGGGAAAGACCCAGACGGCCGCGTTCCTGGTCAAGGGACTCACGCTGGCCGGTCTCCGGGTGGGCTTCGCGAAGGTCACCGGCACCGGCGCAGGGAATGACACCTGGCTGGTGACCGACGCCGGCGCCGATCCGGTCCTCGACTTCACCGACGCCGGCCTGGTGTCCACCTACCTCGCCGCGCACTCGGAGATCGAGCGCGTCCTCATCACGCTCGTGTCCCACTTGACCAAGGCCGGCGTGGACGCCATCGTGCTCGAGATCGCCGACGGCGTCTTGCAACGCGAGACGGCCGCGCTGCTCCCCTCTGCGGTGTTCCGGCGGGTCGCGGGGGCCGTCCTCCTGGCGGCCTGCGACTCGATGGGCGCGGTGGCGGGAGTTCACTGGCTGAAGAGCCAGCAGCTCCCCACGATCGGGCTGAGCGGCGTCCTGACGTCGTCACCGCTCCAGCGCGAAGAGGCTGCGACGGCAACCGGTCTCCCGGTCTTCCCACGGACGGACCTGGCTCGCGCGAGCACCGCGCTGAAGATCCTGGGCTGGGCCCAAGAGCAGAAGCTGACTCACGGAGGTGTCGATGTCGGTCCCGAGGTCCCATCCGCCGAGAAGACGCTGGGCGCTGCCGGAGAAGCAGGTGCTGCGCCGCGCCCTTCGAGCCGACCCCGGCCAGGAGTACCTGATCTACGTCCCGAGCACGGGCGGGCATGATGCGCCGCTCTTCGTCTCGGTGCACGGCCTCTCGCGCAACAGCCAGCAGCAGGCGCGGCTCTTCTCCGGCTACTGCGAGAGCTTCGGGGCGGTGCTCGCCGCGCCCCTCTTCTCGGCGGAGCGGCATGGCGACTACCAGCGGCTGGGGCGGAACCGAGCCGACCTGGCTCTGGACCCGATCCTCGAGGAAGCCGCGTCCCTGACGGGCGCCTGCGCGGCGCAGATCCATCTCTTCGGCTACTCGGGAGGGGCCCAGTTCGCCCACCGCTATGTGATGGCCCATCCGCACCGGGTGGCCCGGGCCGTCGTCGCCGCTGCGGGCTGGTACACGTTTCCCGACGCCCGGCGTCGCTTTCCCCACGGGATCCGGCCGAGCCGGAGATTTCCGGACCTGCGCCTCGACCCCGAGGAGTTCCTGCGCGTTCCCATGACGGTGCTCGTCGGGGAGCAGGACCAGACCGGGGCGAGTCTCCGGCGCAGCGAGCGGATCGACCAACAGCAGGGAATGACGCGCGTCGAGAGGGCTCGAAACTGGGTCGCCGCCATGAGGGAGGCCGCGGCCGCCCGCGCCCTCGAGCCGCGGGTCTCCCTCGAGGTGGTCGCGGAGACCGGCCACTCCTTCAGGCGGTTCATGGAGCGCGGCAAGCTCGGCGACAGGGTGTTCGAGGCGCTCTTCGGACCTGGGAAGCCACGGGCCGGCGACGGCGCGGGCCCGCCGGCATCGGCTGATGAAGACCACGAAGAATCGCGATAGGGCGCGGCGCCGGTCCTCGTCCCCGGAGAAGCGCCGGCGCTCCCTGAAGGTGCTCCCCGCGGAGCCCGAGCCTCCGCTCGAGGCCCCGGAGCCCGCGCCCCCGGAGATCGGATCCCGGCCCGGCACGGCGCCGGGTGCGATCCCCCGGCTGGTGGAGCTGGCCGCGGAGCTCCGCAAGCAGGTGCAGCACCCGCGGGTGCGCCGGATCCTGGTCCCTCTCCTCATCGGCGGCGCGGCGCTGGCGCTGGCGGCGCCGATCGGCCTCTGGGCGCTCTACCGCTACGGCTACGTGATCTCGCGCAACGCCCTGGTCAAGGGGCACATCGCAGACGTCGGGACCCGGGTGGATGGGGCGGTCTCGAGCGTCCTGGTCGATGCCGGCGATCGCGTTCGGGCCGACCAGATCGTGGCGCGCCTCGACGAACGCCACTTGCAGGCCACGGTGGAGCGGGCGCGCTCGAAGCTCGAGAAGGCGAGCCTCGAGCTCGAGGTCGAAGGCCTGGCGATCGCGAACGAGCGTCGGCGCTTGCAGAGCGCGGTGGCGGAGGCCTCGGCGCGGTTGGCGGCGGCCGAGGCCCAGGTGGAGGCTGCCAGGAGCCGCGCCGACGAGGCCAGGAGACAACACCAGCTCCAGAAAGGCCTCGCGGAGAAGGGGTTCATCGCGAACGAGCAGGTGCGCGACACCGAATCCGCCAGCCGCACGGCGGACGCCCTGGTGGCGGCGGCCGAGGCCGAGCGCAGGGCCACGGAGGCGGTCCGACATTCGACCCAGGTGGAGTCCGAGGGACTCGCCGTGCGGGAGGAGCGGGTCGCGGTGCTCGATTCCGAGGTCGCGACGTTCCGCGCCGAGCTCGAAGCGGCCGAGGCCGACCTGGAGGGGACCGTGATCCGCGCGCCGGGCGATGGCGCGGTGGTGCGCCGGATCGTGCAGCCCGGCGGCTCGGTGGTCGTCGGGCAGCCGATCATCGCCCTCTGGATCGGCGAGGAGCTCTGGGTGGAGGCCTGGATCGATGAAGACGATCTCTCGCAGGTCGAGGTGGGCAATCAGGCCCGGGTGAGCCTCCAGACGCATCCCGACCGCGTATTCTCCGGGACCGTGGAATCGATCGGCGCCTCCACCGACTTCGAGATGCCCTTCACCGAGGTCCCACAGCCGCGCAACGAGCGCATGCGCGGCACGCCGGTGGTGGGGGTCCGCGTCCGGCTGGAGGAGCCGGCGGAGGGCTTGTTTCCGGGGCTCTCGGCGGTCGTGGCCATCCGCAAGAAGGCCCGCTGAGGGGGCCGCTTCCCGCTCGAGCCGCAGGGGAGGATGGGATGCGTTTCGTGGATTCGGGCGATGTCCGCCCGGAGCTGGCGCCCGACTGGTCGCGTCTCGTGCGCCCCAAAGGGAACCTGGCCAGGGCGGACCTCTCCCTCCTCCTGGTCCTGGCGGGGCTGCCGCTGCTCCTGTCCCTGGCTCGGATCCTCGCGCTGCCCGGCGCCATGGACGGTACCGAGCTCGGCCCGCTCCGGGCGTTCGGGAGAGCGCTCAACGCGAATCTCTCGCTGCACGCGGTTCCCCCGGTCGCGCGCGAGCACATCCTCTACCTGCTCTTCCTGCCCACCTGCGCGCTGCTCATCGCCGTGGCGCGCCTCACCTTCGGAATCCAGGTGCTCGGCTTCCGGTCGATCCTGATCGCCGTGGGCTTCCAGGAGACCGGGGTCCTCCCGAGCCTCGGTCTCATCGCGGTCGTGGTCGCCACGATCATCGTGGTGCGCCCATTGCTCCGGCGGATCCGGCTTCCCTACTACGCCCGGGTGTCGGTGATCCTGTGCATCGCGGCGCTGACCATGGTGGCTGCGCTCCTGGCCGGCCCCTGGGTCCGTTCGGAGGCGGTCTGGAGCGTCGCCTTCTTCCCGGTGATCGTGCTGGGCCTGCTGGCCGAGGGGATCGCGAGGACGCTGGATCGCGACGACGCGCTCACCGCGTCCTGGCGCGCCGCCACGACGATCCTTCTCGCGTGCCTGATTGCGCTGGTCTGCCAGGTGCGGGCCCTGCGGGAGACCGTGCTCCAGTTTCCCGAGCTCGTGCTGACGCAGATCGTCGCGATCATCCTGGTCTCGGAATACCTCGACCTGCGGCTCTTCCAGGACTGGATCTCGCGGCTCGCCGGGATGGCGGTGCCCAGGCTCTTCTCGGACGACGGCGCCTATCGGGTGGCCGTCGTGCGGAACCGCTGGAACACCGGGATCATCGGCCGGCTGGGCCGAGCCGGCCCCAAGGAGCAGGCGCGGCGCAGGGTCCTGGAAGGGGACATGACGCTCCTGCGGGAGCTCTCCGAGTTCATCCCTCCGCACCCGAGGACCGGCCAGCCGGGGGGGATCGTCTTCAACCTCGCGCACGGCATCCAGGGGAACGCCCGATCCACCCACGTGCCCGCGATGCTCGAGATGTCCGGCATCGCCTACACCGGCGCGACACCCGTGGGCCACGCCCTCGCCCTCGACAAGGCGGCGGCGAAGGCCCTGATGCAGCGGGCCGGCGTGCCCACCCCGGCCTTCTGCGTCATGGCGAGCGAGCGAGACGAGGCCCAGGGCCTGCGCTTCCCCTTGATCGTGAAGCCGCGTTACGAGCCCGGCTACGGGCTCAGGATCGCAGACGATCGCCAGCAGCTCGAGGACGCGGTGGGGACCGTGATCCAGCGCTACCGGCAGGAGGTGATCGTGGAGGAATACGTCGCGGGGCGGGAGATCCGGGTGGGGCTCCTCGGGAACGACGCCCCCGAGTGCCTGCCCCTCGTGGAGGTGGTGGACTCCGGGAAGCGGGAGAAGATCTGCCCTGCGCCGATCGACGAGGCCCTCGCGCAGCGGATCCGCGCGGCCGCCAGGGCCACCTTCGGCGCCTGCGGGTGTCGGGACTATGCCCGGATCGACCTTCGCCTCAGCGAATCGGAGGAGCCCTGGGTGCTCGAGATCGGGTCGATCGGGATCCTGGAGCCGGGGGGATCGTTCGCGCTGGCGGCGGCGCAGGCCGGCTACGGCTTCGGGGATCTCGTCTGCCGCATCGTCGAGGTGGCCCGGGCGCGCTACCGCTCGGCCGAGGCGCTTCGGCCCGCGCGGGCCGGCTCGAGGGGCCGCGCCGAGCGGGAGGCGAGGGGCAGGTCGGTGGTTGCGACCTGATGGCGGGCCTTGCACGTCTGGGGCTCGGCGTGGCGGCGCTGGCCGGGATCGCGGCCTGTAGCGGCGGGCCCAGCGGGTCTCCCGCCTCGTGCCGGCCCCTGCCGCCCTTTGCCGATCCCCATCCCGCCCGCTGGCTCGACGACTCGGGCCTCTTCGAGGCGCGCTTCGGCGGCCTCGCCTTCGAGGCCCGGGACGGCCATCCGCTCGACGCCGTGACCTACCGGGCCAGAGGATTCGACCCGGTCGCCGGTCCCATCTGGTTCGTGATGCATGGGGCCGAGCGGGCGGCGGAGAGCACCCTCGCCGCGGCGGCGCCCGTGGCCGAGCGGTACGGCGCCCTGGCCATCGCCATCCGCTTCCCGAAGGACCACTACCCGACCGGCGACTCCTACACGCTGGGCGTGAAGACGGGCGGGTCGCTCAGCGACGGGGTCTATGTCCCCGCGGAGTGGCGCAGCGTCCACGACACCCTGTACGCGGAGATCGAGCACGTCTTCGAGGCGGCCCGGGAGGCGCTGCGGGGCGAACAGGAGGGCTACCACCTCTTCGGCCACAGCGCGGGCGCCCAGTTCGCGCACCGCCTCCTGACCTTCCTCCCCCACGCCCGCGTGCTGGGCGCGGTGGCGGCCAACGCCGGCTGGTACACGCTCCCGAGCCGCGGCGGCGGCGCCGACCCGGCCTTCTTCGTGCCCTACGGCCTCCAGGGGAGCCCGCTGGACGACGCGGACCTCTGCCCCCTCGTGACCGCGCCGCTCACGGTGCTGCTCGGCGACCGCGACACCGCCACGCCGGACCAGGACGACCTCTTGCGCGGAACTCCCGAGGCCATGGCCCAGGGCGCGACCCGGCTGGCCCGCGGCCTCGGCTACTACGCCGCCGGGGTGGCCCGGGCCCGCCAGCTCGGCGAGCCCTTCGGCTGGCGCCTGGGCCTCGTCCCCGGCGCCGGACACGACATCGCCGAGGTCGTGCCGTCGGCGGGCTTCTTGCTCTTCGAGCCGCAGACGCCGCCCTGCGCGGCCAGCAGCGCCGACGAGGCCGGCGGCCTCGTGATCAGCGAGATCCACGCCGACCCCGCCCCGGGCGGCGCCGGGGACGCCAATGGCGATGGCGTGCGCGACGCCAGCGCCGACGAGTTCGTCGAGCTCGTGAATACCGGCGCGACGCCGCTCTGCCTGGCCGGCTGGACCCTGGGCGACGCCCGGGACCCGGAACGCCACCGCTTCCCGCTCGGGCGCGCGCTCCCGCCCGGGGGCGCGCTGGTGGTCTTCGGCGGGGGCCAGCCGACGGGCGCGTTCGGCGGGGCCCTCGTCCAGTGGGCAGCCTTCGGCGGAACGCTCAGCCTCTCCAACGCCGGCGACGTCCTCGCCCTGCGCGATCCCGCGGGCCGCGTGCTGCGGCGGATCTCCTGGGGCGACTGCGGCGGCGGCGCCTGCGCCGAGGACCACTGGCAGGGCACCCTGGCGGTCGGCGGCGCCCTGCTCCGCTGGCCGGAGCCCGGTGGAGCCTGGACGCTCCACCGGGCCGTCGTCCCCCGCGACTGGTCGCCCGGCACGCGGGCCGACCGGAGCCCCTGGTGAGCTCCCGCCTTCCGCCTCGTGGCTACTGCGCGCGTCCGATCCGCCCCTCGCGCGCACCGGCGAAGCGCAGGTACAGGGAGGGGACGACGAAGAGGTTCAAGAGTGTCGAGGTCAGGAGGCCTCCCAGGATCACCACCGCCATCGGGTGCTCGATCTCGTTGCCGGGAATCGAGCCGGCGACGGCCAGCGGCACCAGGGCCAGGGCCGTCGTCACGGCCGTCATCAGGATCGGCGCCAGCCGCTCCCGGGCCCCGCGCAGGACGAGCCCCGGACCGAAGGCCTCCCCCTCCTCCCGCTCCAGGTGCTGGAAGTGGTTGATCATCAGGATGCCGTTGCGGGCGGAGATCCCCAGCACCGTGAGGAACCCGACGATCGAGCCCAGGGAGATCACCCCGCCCCCGAAGTAGGCCGCCAGCGCGCCCCCCACCAGGGCCGCCGGCAGGAGCAGGAAGGACATGGTGGCCAGGCGCGCGCTCCCGAAGGACATCTGGAGCAGCACGAAGACCGCGATCATGGCCAGGACCGAGAAGGTGAGGATCCTCTGCTGCGCCTTCATCCGCTCCGTGTATTCACCCAGGAGCTCGGGATAGTACGACAGGGGGAAGTCGACCTTCCGGAGCGCCTCCTCCACGTCGGCGTAGGCGGAGCCGAGATCGCGCCCCGTCACGTCGGCGCTCACGTCGATGCGGCGCTTCAGGTGCTCGCGTTTGATGACGTTGGGCGTCGGCGCCACCCGCACGTCGGCCACCTGGGCGAGCTGTACCGTGTCTCCGCTCGGTGTATCGATCGGGAGCTCGCGCAGGCTGGTGAGGCTGTGGCGCACCCTCGGGAGGCTCCACACGTTGACGTCGTAGGTCCGGTTCGCGATGTGGATGTCGCCGACCTCCTCGGCGGCCACCAGCTGGGAGGCCGCCCGGCGGACGTCGCCGGGCTTGAGCCCATGGACCCGGGCCGCCTCCAGGTCCACCTTGACCTGGATCTGCGGGATGTCCTCGTTGAGCTCTACGTGCAGGTCGACGAGGCCCTCGATCTTTGCCAGGGCGTTCTTCACGTCCACGGCCTTGTCGTGGAGCGTGTAGAGATCCTGTCCGAAGATGCGCACCACGATGGAGTGGCTCGATCCCGTGAGGACCTCCCGGATCCTCTCCTTCAGGTAGGTCTGGACGTCGCGGTAGAGGCCGGGGTAGCCGTCCACCGTCTCCTGGATCGTCCGCAACGTCTCGTCGTAATTGACGGACGGATCGACGCTGATCCAGTTCTCGCCGAAGTACATCCCCACGACCTCGTCCATGATCAGGGCCTGCCCGATGTGGGCGCCGAAGTTGCGCACCCCGGGAATCGCCCGCAGCTCCCTGCTGCCCTGGATGGTGATCCGGTCCATCTCGGGCCACGAGGTGCCCGGCTTGGTGAGCCAGTGCATCAGGAAGTCCCGCTCCTTGAAGGATGGGAGCAGCTCCTGCCCGAGCAGGGGCACCACCAGGGCACCCGCCAGGGCGATCACGCCGACCACGCTGTAGGCGGGAAGGGGCGTGCGGACCACCCGCGAGAGCACCGCCTGGTAGCTGCCGTGCAGCACCCGCACCAGCGGGGACTCCCGGTTCTCCAGCGGAGCGTTGCGCAGCAGCATGGCGCTCAGCGCCGGCGTGACGGTGAGAGCCACGAGCATGGACGCGCCAATCGCCAGCACGTAGGAGAGGGCCAGGGGCTGGAAGAAGGCCCCCGAGAGGCCCTCCATGAAGAAGACCGGAACCAACGCCATGATCTCGATCAGGGTGGCGAAGATGATGGGCTGGCGTACCTCGTAGGACGCCTCGAGGATGATCCTCCCGAGCTTCATCCGGCTGCCGCCCGCCTTCAGGTGCTCGCGCAGGCGCCGCACGATGTTCTCCACGCCCACGATCGCGTCGTCCACGACGGCACCCAGGGCGATCACGAACCCCGCCAGGACCATCGTGTTGATCGTCGCCCCGCGGACGTAGAGCACCAGCCCGCCAGCCATCAGGGAGAGCGGGATCGCCGTGCAGCTGATGAACGCGGTCCTCCATTCGAAGAGGAAGGCCAGGAGAACCGCGATCACGAGAATGCTGGAGATGATCATCGCCTTCGTGAGGTTGTCGATGGACATCTCGATGAAGGTGGCCGGGCGGAAGATCGCGCTGTCGATCTCCACGTCGGGAAGGCCAGGCCGCAGGGCATCCAGGGCCGCCTCCACTCCCTTCGTGACCTGGAGCGTGTTGCCCCAGGGGAACTTCTCCACGATGAGGAGCAGGCCAGGGCCGTCGTTGATGATGCCGTCGCCGATCATCGGCTGATGATCGATGACCACGTCGGCCACGTCCTTCAGCAGCAGCGGCTTGCCATCGCCGTTCTGGGGCCGCAGGACCACCTCGGCCAGGCGGGAGGCCTTGTCCTCCTCGTCGGATTTCAAGACGAGGGGCAGGACGTGCCGGACCTGGAGCCTCTGGTTCGGGGTCTGGACCCAGCCCCCGGTGCCGATGTGGTGCCCGTCGGAGTACCTGAGGATGCCGACGTCCAGGGAGTCGGCGGTCGCCTCCATCACCTCGTTCAACGAGACCTGGTGCTGTCGCATCCGCTCCGGATCCACTTCGACCTGGAGCATCTCGAGCCGCTCGCCCCACATGGCGACGTTGGCCACGCCGGGAACGGTCAGCAGGCGCTGCCGGATCGTCCAGTAGCCGATCATCGACAGCTCCATCACGGACTTCGTCTTCGACGAGACCCCGATCTTCATCATGCGGCTGGTGGCGGAGAGCGGAGGGAGCACCACCGGCGGAGCCGCCCAGGTGGGAAGCCGCGGCGTCACGATCGCGACGCGCTCGTGGACCAGCTGCCGCGCCACCATCAGGTCGGTCCCAGGCTCGAAGATCAGCTTGATCGCGGACAGGTCCGGGACCGACTTGGAGCGCATGTAGTCGAGCCCCGGCACCCCGGCCAGGACCTCCTCGAGCGGAGCGGTGACGAGGCCTTCCACCTCCGCCGCGGCGAGCCCGATGGAGATGGTCTGGATCTCCACGAGCGGCGGCGCGAACTCGGGGAAGACGTCCACCGGCATGCGGCGAACCTGGTCCATCCCGAAGTAGATCATTCCCGCTGCGATGGCGACCACCAGGAAGCGGAACTTCAGGCTCGTCGAAACGATGAAGCGCAGCATCACTCACTCCGCCGCAGTGTGGCCTAGTGGCCGACGCCGGTTTCGGACCCGTACAGTTGAGCCACGCCGACCGACGCGACCTCGGAGCCCACGGCCGGGCCGTCGTTCAGCAGCACCCAGTCGCCCTCGATGCGGTCCACGTCCACCTGCTGCCGGACGAAGGTCCGGGGCTGCGGGCTCGTGTAGACCCAGGTCCGGCCGCTGGGATCGTAGATCAGCGCCGAATAGGGAACGGCCCTGCGCGTCGATCCGTTCACCTGCTGCTCGCGGACCGCGGTCGTCTGGAGATCGATCCGCTGCATCGCCTTCTCGGTCAGCGTCACGCGGCTGAGCTCCGAGCCCTCGATCTTGCTGACCTCGGCCGGATGCTCCACGTGCGCCTTGTGCGCGTCGTGCCCCGAGCACGCCGAGATCGGCAGGCCGGTCAGGAGCAGCCCCGCCATCACCCATCGTCTACTTCGTCGGTCCATCTGCAGCACTCCCTTCTTCGTTTGCGGTCGAGTCGAGCGGGCTCCCCGCCCGGCGCTACGCGATCAGCCGCGGCGGCTCCGCCTCGGCGATGATCTCGGGCTCGGCCTGGGCCCCGAAGCGCAGGTACAGGGCGGGCACGACGAGCAGGTTGACCAGCGTCGTCGTGACGAGGCCCCCCAGGACGACCAGGGCCATCGGGTGCAGGATCTCGTGTCCCGCGGTGTCCCCGGCCAACGCAAAGGGCAGGAACGCCAGGGCCGTCACGATTGCGGTCATTGCGATCGGCGCGAACCTCTCCCGCGTTCCCCGCAGCACGAGCTCGGGGCTCAGGGCAACGCCTTCCTCCTTCTCCAGCTGGCGGTAGTGCCCCAGCAGCGTCGTGCCATTTCGCGCGGCGATGCCGAGCAGGGCCAGGAGGCCGAGCGTCGAGCCGAGAGAGAGAGGGCCTCCCACCAGGAAGGCGGTCGCGACTCCGCCGAGGAGCGCGATGGGCAGGGTCAGGAAGAAGAAGACGGCCAGGCCCCAGCTCCGGCAGGCCGCCTGGAGGAGCAGGATGATCCCGATCGCGCCGGCCAACGCGAAGGCGCGCGCGCGCTCCCGGGCGGCGACCCGCCTCGCGTGCTCGCCCAGCACCTCTGCGCGGTACTCGAGGGGGAACTTGACCTCCTTCCGGATCAGCCCGTCCACGTCCGCGGTGACGGCCGCAAGGCTGCGTCCCCGCACCGAGGCCTCCACGTCGAGGTGGCGAGCCACCGCGTCGCGGTTGATGACCTTGGGCGATGCCGCGATGCGCAGCTTGGCGACATCCTTCAGGCGGACGTGACCGCCCGCGGGCGCGTTGATCATCAGCTGCTCGACGTCGCTCAGGCTCCGGCGCAGCGCGGGCTTGCCCCAGACCACCACTTCGAAGACCTTCTGGTCCTCGAAGAGGCTGCCGACCTCGATGCCCGAGAGCAGAGCCGACGCAGCGCGGCGCACGTCACCGGGCTTGATGCCGTACCGCTTGGCGGCCTCGAGGTCCACCTCGACCTCCAGATTCGGGGCCTGGTCCATGTGCTCCACTCGCGGATTCACGACCCCGTCCACGCGCGCCAGGAGGCCCTTCACCTCCTCCGCCTTGCTGCGGACCATCTCCAGGTCGTCTCCGTAGACGCGCACCACGAGATCCTCGTCGGTCCCGAACTCCTCCATGATCTGGTCGCTCAGATAGGTCTGGACGTCGATGTCGAAGCCGGGATAGCCCGACACCGCCTGGCGAATGGCGGCTACCGTCGAATCGTAGTCCGCGTTCCGATCGATGCTGACCCAGAGCTCACCGGCCTCGATGTCCGTGACCTTGTCGGACATGATGGCGCGGCCCAGGTGGGCGCTGACGTTCCGAACCCCGGGAATCGACCGCAGCTCCTTGCTGGCCAGGGTCGTGATGCGGGCCATCTCCGGCTCGGACGTGCCCGCCGGGCCGTCCAGGTCGATCAGGATCTCCCTCTCCCGGAACTGGGGGATCAGCGAGCGCCCGGTCGGCGGGAAGGCCGTGAAGCCCACCAGGGCGACCACGCCCAGCGCCCCGACTGCGCCGAGGAACGCCCCGCTCGCCGCGCGGCCGGTCCGCGCCAGGATCCCGTCGCAGGCGCTTCGCAGCGCCTCCACGAGGGGTGATCCGCGGTTCTCGGCCGGCGCGCTGCCCAGCAGCATCAGGCTCAGAGCGGGCGTGATGGTCAGCGCCACCAGCATCGAGGCCACGAGCGCCAGCACGTAGGAGAACGCGATGGCCTGGCCGAACGCTCCCCACACCCCTTCCAGCAAGAGGACCGGGACGATCGCCAGGAGCGCGATCAGCGTCGCGTAGAAGATGGGGCTTCGCATCTCGAGGACCGCCCCGAAGATGACCGCGGCGGCGGACCTTCCCCCCGGCGCCTCTTCGCGCAGGCGTCGGGCGACGTTCTGGACGTCGATCAGGGCGTCGTCGATGAGGGCCGCCAGGGCCACCATGAAGCCCGCGACGACCATCATGTTGATCGGAATCCCCCGCACGTAGAGCACGGCCACCGCCGCCAGCCCGGAGAGGAGCACCGCCAGGATGCTGACCAGCGCGGTGCGCCAGCTGAAGAGGAGGCCCAGGAGAGCCGCGATGGCGAGTGCCGAGCCGATCCACAGGGCCGTGGAGAGGTTCCCGACCGCGAGCTCCAGGTAGGTGGCCGGCCGGTAGAGGGAGGGATCCAGCTCGATGCCCGGGAGGCCCAGACTCAGGGCATCGAGCGCCTGCTCCACGTCCCGGGTCACGGTCATCGTATTCGCCCCCGGGAGCTTCTCGACCAGCAGCATGAGCGCCGGGGCATCGTCGACGACCGCATCGCCGATCATCGGCTGATGGTCCTCGACCACGTCGGTCAGGTCCCCGAGGCTCAGCCCCGTGCCGGAGACGGGCACCTGTGCCAGCTCCTGGGCATTCGTGATGGGCAGCAGGTGCCGGACGCCGAGGCGCTGATTGGGCGTCTCGATCCAGCCGCCCGTGCCCGGCGTCGAGGCGTTCAGGAAGGTCAGAGGCGACGCCCAGAGCGCGTTGCCGGTGGTCTCGATGACCTGGTCCAGGGTCACCCCGGCGGCCTGCAGGCGCTGCGGGTCGACCTGCACCTGGAGCTGCCGCTCGCGCTTGCCCCAGATGGAGACGTTGGCCACGCCGGGTACGCCCATCAGGCGAGGCGCGATCGTCCAGCGCGCGAGGACCGACATGTCGATCAGCGACCGGGTCTTCGAGGTCATCCCGACCTTGAGGAGGCGGCTCATCGAGGAGACCGGCTGGAGCATCGTCGGCGGCTTCGCCACGGCGGGCAGCACGAACACCTGGACCAGGCGCTCCTGCACCATCTGCCGGGCCGTCAGGGGGTCCGTTCCGGGCTCGAAGTAGATCACGATGGAGGAGAGCCCCGGAATCGACTCGGAGCGGATCTCCTGGGCGAAGGGCGTGCCGTTCAGCATGTCCGCCTCCAGGGGAACCGTGATCATGGATTCCACCTCGGCGGCGGAGAGCCCGAGCGCCTCGGTCTGCACCTCGACGTAGGGCCGAGTGAACTCGGGGACGACGTCGAGGGGCATGTTGCGGAGCTCCGTGATGCCGAAGAAGAGCAGCACCGCGGCAACAGCCACCATCAGGACTCGAAGCTGCATGCTCCACGCAACGATCGAGCGCATCATCGCTTGAACCTCCTCGGATCAGTCACCGGTTCCGGCAGAAATAGAAATAGGTACGGGCGCGGCAGCGCAGACGCGGAGCGAGCACCGCCCGCGGCAGCCCGGGAGAGCTGCGCGGCGGAGATTCGCGGGGCCAGCCCATCGGGGCGGCCGGAGAAGGGACGACTGGCGAACGCCGGGCCCCGGCCTCCGGGCAGGTCGCCGGAAGGCCTGAGCTGGCGGAGCCTCAGCAGCAGCATGTACAGCGTCTTCATCTCGCTCTCGCAAGGGACACAATATCAAGTCGGACCGGAGAATTGGGAGGATTTTTTCGAGCGCAGCGATGCGCAGCTTGCGCAGGCGAGACGCAAGCGACCGGCAAAGATCGCCCCAGGCGCGCGACTTCCCGCGCGAATCGGCTCGCTCACCCGCGCGCGTGGGGCTCCGCCAGCCAGCTACTTTGGGGCGGGCCCGCCCACCGGCTCGGGTATGATCATCCAGGAGCGGAGCGGAAATGATGACATCAGGACGCAGCGGATTTCTCGTTTCAGCCTCGGTGGCGATCCTGGCCGCGACCGTGGCCACGCACAGCGCTACAGCACAGAGGGAGGCGCAAGGCTCGGGGGGGCGCACGCAGGGCGGCGCCCGGGTCACCTTCTCCTCCCTCGAGGACTGGAACCTGAAGGGGGAGAACCTCTCGGCGAGAGGACACAATCCTCTCTACTTTCCTCTCGAGCCAGGCTTCCGGTACATCCTGGAAAAGCCAGACCATCCCTGGGGTCGTTTCCGCACGGAAGTCGTCGTGCTCGAGAAGACCGAGCCCTTCGATGTTCCGGGAATCGGCAAGTTCGACTGTGCCGTCGTCCAGGAGGAGGAATTCGTCGACGGCGCATTCCACGAGCGCTCGGACAACTGGTTCTGCATGGACAGGACGACCAACAACGTCTACGAGCTCGGCGAGGTCAGCTGGGAGATCGACGAACAGGGGCGCATGGCCTTCGGCGGGACCTGGCGCGTCGGGGAGCCCGATGGCAATGGCGTGGCGGAGCCCGGGATGGCGATGCCCGGCCAGTTCCTCCTGGGAGCGAAGTACGTCTATGAGGGACACGAGGCCGAGGCGTACGGCTATACGGAGAACCTGGAGTCGGGGCTCACCGTGACCGTACCAGCCGGCACCTTCGAGAACTGCGTAAGGGCCCGGGAGCACAGCCTCAACAATCCAGCCCTCGTCACCGACAAGTTCTGGTGCAAGGGGGTGGGACTCGTCCGGGACAGCGCGGATGGCGAGCTGATCGCGTCCGACGCATTGCCTCGCACGGACATGTCGACCTTCGGAATGCACGGCAGGAACCCGGTGAAGGCGATCGAGCCCCCGGTTGCAAAGGTCAACGGGTTGCAGGCGACGGAGATCGCGCTCAAGAAGGTCCCCGGCACGGCCAGCTCGATCAAGATCGAGCGACTGGGGAGGCGGAACGTCTACGCCGTGGAGATCCTCGCGGCGGAGGACGGAGGGGAGTGGGACGTCTTCGTCGACATCGAGACGGGCGAGATCGTGGGGACGGACAACTAGGACGAGGTCCGGCGCGCTACCACTGGTAGGTCGTCATGAAGAAGACGCCGCTCGCCGAGTTGCCGGTACCGCCCTTGTCCTTCGAATAGTCCAGCACGTGGGAGTACTCGACCGCCACCCGCAGGCCCTCCAGGACCCACTCCCCGATCCCCACCAGGAAGCGCCTGCGGGGGACGAACCCGACCCGCGTGAGCGTGCCACCGACGTCCTGCATGATCCCCGCCAGGTCCCGGCTCTGGGAATAGCCGAGGGCGAGATAGGTGCCCTGGGCGCCGATCGCCTCGACCCAGGGATTCCAATCGAACTGGTAGCCGAGGGCCACCTGCCAGGCGCTGGGCTTGAAGTTGTCGGTCCGATCCGCGTCGTCGGTCAGCGTCGCCTTCTCGATCGCCCCATTCCACTCGCCGACCAGCGCCACGGGCCCGATGCTGGTCTTGATGTGGGCCGCGAACCCCGGCACGTAGCGGATCTGGCTCCGGACGGGGCGGTACTCGAACTCCAGGAAGCGGCTGTCGAGGACCGAGCCGCTGAAGTCGACGTCCATGTCGAGAGTCCAGGGACAGAGGGAGGAGGCGCAGTTCCCCCTGGTGCGATAGCCCACGGTCGCGCCCATGTGCTTGAGGGGCCGCCGCCACTCGCGATCCGCCGAGTTGTCGTGGGTGTCGCCGTTGTAGATGTAGACGCCCGCGTTGAAGGGGGGAGGGGCCAGGGGCGGAGCCGTGGGAGCGGGGGTCTGCGGGAGCGCGGGGAAGGGCCGGTAGCCCAGGAGCGGGGTGAGAGCGCTGAAGAAGGCGTTGACCAGCAGGGGCCTCACGGGCCGCGGGCTCGTCGTGACGGGCGGCGGCGGCCGGGTGAGCGGGGGAGTGGGGAACGCGACGCCCAGCAGGGCGGCGTCCTCCTTCGCCTCGAAGACCTCGACCGTCAAGGGGTCATTGATGGTCAGGACGTCCGCGACGGGGTCGCCGGTCGAGATTCCGAAGGGCACGATCATCCGGCCGAAGCTCCCGAAGAGCCAGAACCTCTCGGTGTTGCCAATGGTGAGGAAGGCCGTATCCACGTTGATCCGATCGACGGAGGCCTCCTCGCCATCGGTGGTGGGAAAGAGCACGTCCGTGCCGTCGTCGTACTCGAGGATGATGCTGCCCAGGGCCCAGTCGTTCACCTGGATCTCGAAGTCCACCTGGGCGGTGTTCAGCTTGATGATGCTCTCGTCCGCATCCGTGAAGTCCTCGGCCCAGCCCGCGAGCATCTCCAGGGTGCCGCCGAAGGCCACGAACTCGTTGATCTTCGAGCCCCACTGCGTGAAGGTCTGCCGGATGATCGATCGCGTGGCGTCCTCGTGGGCGGTCTTGCCCGCTTCGAGATCCTCGACCCGCTGCTCGATCTTCTCCAGCTCCTCCCGGGTGACGGGCTTCTTCTGGCCACTGGACGGCGGCTCCTCCGCCAGGAGGATCCGCGGCAGCAGGAGGCAGGAGGTCACCAGGATGCCCGCAGCGATTCGGCCAGCCATGCTCGTCTCCCTGGGTCCTTGATCGGTGAGGTCGCTCGAGGCGGGATCAGAAATCCAATTGCAGCTGGACCTGGATCAGGTCGTTTCCGATCGGCGTCGCGCCGTCCCGCTTCATGGTGTATTCCGTCTGGAGCTTGAGGTTGTGCGACCGGATGTAGAGGTTGAGGCCCACGGTGACCCACTGGAACCGGTCGTTCACGACGTCGTCGTGGAGGTCCTCGTAGCGAGCCACGAGCTCGAGCTGGGGGAGCCAGGAGGGAGGCTCCAGGTGCTCGAGCGGGAGCACCGAGCCGGCCTGGACGTACCAGCCATTCGTGTGGACGTCGGGCATCGCGCCGCTCATGTCCTTCGAGAAGCGGTCGTACTCCGCCTGGAGCGTCACGGGGCCGAGATTCGAGAAGAGGTCGACGCCCCAGCCCAGCAGGTCGTACTCGTTGAGGCCGTCCTGCACGTTCGAGGCGTACGCGGTATTGGCGCCGAGCGCGAGCCGGCGTCCCTGGGCGTTGTAGGAGCCCCGGTAGTCCCCGTAGCCTCCCGCCGGCGCGGGATCCAGCAGGTTCACGGCCACCCGCGCCGCGGGCATCGGGAACTCGTTGAACTTGACGTTCTGGAAGAGGCCGGCGCCGTACTCGAAGCGGCCGCCGCAGGGCCGCCCATGGAGCAGGGCTCCGATCGTGTTGTCCGCGAGGCCCTGGGCGGTCATGGCGTCCTTGGTGAGGCCGCGGTCCATGAGCAGGAGCTTCGAGTCCGAGGTGAGGGCGACCCGGGAGAAGGGCAGGTCGTAGAGTCCGGCCCGCAGGTTCAGGTTGGGGCTCGTCCCGATCTCGAGCCAGGCGTTCTCGACCTGGGCGGTCGTATTCCCCGAGGAGCCGGTGTTGTCGATCTTCATCTCGGCGCCGTAGCGGGCGATGCCGTAGGCCGCCCCCGAGCCCTTGAGCCGGAAGCGCTGGACGATGAAGCGGTGGTCCTGGACGTCGTTGTGGATGTAGCGGCCCTGCACGCGGAGGCCGGGGACGAAGGTGATGTCGGGGGTCACGTGCCAGGTCGGGAGCGGCGGCTTCTCGGCGGGCGCCGGCGGGGTCACCGGGGCCGGCGTCGCCTGGGGCGCGTTCGCTCCTCCCGGAGTGGTGGTCTCGGCGGACCGGACGGCTCCGGCCGACACCAGGGTGAGTAGAAGGACCGCGAGGGCCCGCTGGAGGGGCGCAGGGGTGACGCGCACGTAGACCTCCTAAGGAAGGCTGATGCCGGGATTCCTCGGCGCGCCGCGAGGAAGGCTTGAGGCTGGAGGTCGCTGGATCGGGGCCGGAGAGCGCGTGGGGGGAAAGGGGGGCGTGGGGGACGGCCGGATCGGCTCACTTCACGCGCACGAGGGGACTCTTCGACGGGCGCCGGGATCGGGCGCTGCGGCTCGAGCGCGCCGCGGGCGCCGAGGCCCGGCCGGGCCTGCGAACGCGGGGCCCTCGCGGCTCCCCGTCACGGTCCCCGAGGAGCTCTCGGACGAGATCGGGACGCGATCCCCCGAGCGCAAGCAGCGCGGCCAGGCCTTCGCTCAGGTCTTCGAGCGCGCGCCAGAGCTGGTTTCGCGGTGCGCGGGCCAGGGTCGGCTCCCGTCGGGGAAGTGCGGATGTCGTCTCGGCCGAACGGGGGGGAGAGCTGAGCGAGCAGCGGTCGCTCGTGTTCCAGCGCAGGGGGGGCGGGGAGAATCTAGGCGCGTACCCCGGCCCGATCCAGCCTCAAATGGGTGGGGGGCGCGTGCTTGGGGGTGGGACTATTTCACCACGCGGACGGCCGGGCCCTAGTCCTTCTCCGCGGTCCTGAACTCAGTCTCCACGAAGGAGGCGTTGCCCGCCTCCGTCAGCGTACCAACGGACAGCTTGTACTGGATCCCGGGAAGCAGGAGGCCCTCGGGCACCCGGAACGCACTCGCCGATCCGGGCAGCCTCGCCGTGAGCTTGAAGCCCAGCTGGTCCTGCTCGACCTCCACCATGTAGGCGGCGACCTTCGCGACCGGGCTCCAGGCGATCTCCAGATCCGCGGCGCTCCCGGCGTCCTCTCCGGGCCGGAGGATCGAGGCCGTGGGCGGAAGCTCGTGACTGAGCTTCGCCTCGCCGCGGTACTCCTGGCCCGCCGAGGTCGCCCCCGAGAACTGGTACACGCCCTCCGGGTAGGCCGCCTTCAGGCTTGCGACGTCCCGCGGCTCCGGGGATTCGAAGCTGAACTGCCGGATGCCCAGGGTGGAGGCGTCGGGCGCCGCGAAATCCACGACGGTCCGGCCGTCGGGAGCGACCACGCGGAGCTTCGCCAGCCCGTCTCTGCCACCCGTCGCCTCGAAGACGACCTCGACGTCGCCGTCCGTCGCGTTCTGCTCGAAGCGGACGGCCGCCTCCCCGAACGGCCGAGCGGCTTTCTCGCCCGCCGCCGGGGCCGGGCCCGGAAAGCCCGCGAGGAGAGCCAACCCGCCGAGAATCATCGCAGCACGCCTACCCATCACGACAGCATCCTTTCCCCGGTGGCGCGTCCCGGCGCCGGGACGCGAAGCTCCTGCCGAGCGGCGAATCCATGCCGCCCGGCAGGAGCCTCGATTTCACATGCCGAGCTCCAGACCGGCGACGGTCAGCGAGCCCAGCGGGCCGCTAGTTGTCCGTCCCTACGACTTCGCCGGTCTCGATGTCGACGAAGACGTCCCACTCGCCGCCGTCCTCGTCCGAGATGATCTCCACGGCGTAGACGTTGCGCTTGCCCAGTCGCTCGATCTTGATCGAGTTGGCCTTGCCGGGGATCTTCTTGAGCGCGACCTCCGTGGCCTTGAGCCCATCGACCTTCGGAACCGGAGGCGTGACCTGCTTCACGGGATTCCGGTGGTACTTCCCGAACTGCGACAGGTCCGAGCCGGGCACGGCCGAGGACGCGACGAGGACGCCATCCGAGGTGTCCCGGACGATCCCCACTCCCGGGCAATACCACTTGTCCGTCACGTCGGAGGGATTCGTGAGGCTGTACTCCCGGGCCCTCACGCAGTTCTCGAACGTGCCGGCCGGCACGGTCACCGTGATCCCCGACTCCATGTTCTCCGTATAGCCGTACGCCTCGGCCTCGTGGCCGTCGAAGACGTACTTCGCGCCGACGATGAACTGGCTGGGCATCAGCAGCCCGGGCTCGGCCATGCCGTTCCCGTCGGGCTCGCCGACCCGCCAGGTGCCGTCGAAGACCTTGCGCCCGATCTCGTCGATCTCCCAGCTCACCTCGCCGAAGGCGTAGACGGCGCTGGTCGACTTGTCGTAGCAGAACCAGTTGTCCGCCTGCTGATCGAATACGCCGTCGTAGAACTCCTCCTCGCGGATGGTGGCGCACTCGAACTTGCCGATGCCGGGGACGTCGAACTTCTCGGTCTTCTCGAGAACCTCGACCTCGATGTGGAGCTCACCCCAGGGGTGGTCCTTGTACTCCAGGATGTACTTGAAGCCGGGCTCGAAGGGGAAGTAGTACGGATTGCTTTTCCCCCTCGGCCCGAGGTTCTCCGCCTTCAGGTTCCAGTCCTTCAGCGAGGAGAAGCTGACCCGGGCGCCGCCCTGGGTGCGTCCCGACTCCCACGCCCTCGGCATCGCAGGGCTCTCCGCCGCAGCGGTGTTCGTCTTTCCGGGGTCTGCGGTAGCGCTGCCGCTCGAGAGACAGCTGACCGAGGTGAACGCGATGGCGGCCGCCAGGAGAGGGGACGGAATCGCCCGACGCCACCGGCGGCCCAAGCTGCTGCTGCTGGAACTCATGCTACTTCCTCCTCAACTCTGCGTTTCCCACACAACTCGCGTCCAATCCCCGCGGAGTGGCCGCGCTCACTGCACCGGTCGAGCGTACATCTCCTTGAGGATGCTCTCCTCGGCCGGATCGAAGATCGACTCCGCCAGCTCGAAGTCCTTCACGGCGACGCGCCGCTCGTAGTCCTGGAGCTCCTTCAGAGCCTTCAGCTGGGCGGGCGACATCTGGGCGACGGGGATGGTACCCCCGGCGGTCAGGGCATCGAGTCGCTTCCGGATGTCGGCCTCGACCTCGTCCGGATGGTTGTAATCGAACCCCGCGTCGCGCATCTCCGAGGCGTAGACCCGGAGAGCGCCGATCATCCGCGGGTGCTTGTTGACGAGGGCATCCTTCGGGTTGTAGTAGGTCGCCTTCAGCTGCTCCGGCTCGAACACCTGCTCGATGGCCGTGCGGGTGCAGCCGCCGGTCCGGGAGAAGTCCTCCGTCTCGATCCCGATGGCGAAGGTCGCGTCGCTGTTCTCGCCCAGGAGCGCGCGGTTGTAGGCGATCCGATCGGGGGGCGACAGGTTCTTGAAGATCTGGATGTTCTGCTCCCCCAGGCCTTCCCGGGCGGGGCTGTACCCCTCCTTGAGCTGCGGGGGCTCGCCCGTGTAGGTCGTCGAAACGCCGTAGCCGTACTTCTGGATGAACTCCTCCTCGGGCATCCCGGGAAGGCTCTTGTCGGCCGTCATCCCCCGGCGCACGGTCTTGAAGTCGGACGGGACGTACTGGAACCCCTGCTCACGCATGCACTTCGCGATCAGGGACTCGACCTTCTCGACGGACTGGACCAGCTGCTTCTGCGTCAGGCCGAACTCCTCCGTACCGGGAGCCGGCGCAGGGTCCGCGCCCGCGGCATTGCCCAGGAGGAGCGCTCCCCCCAGCACCGCTGCTGCACCGATCGCACTCTTCACGCCATCCGCCGCCGCACCCACGCCGCACTTCCCGCGCATCCTCTTCGGGCTCCTCTGCTCGGGCTCCTCAGGCTCCGACTCGTGCACGTCGCATCATACTCCTCTCCACCCGCACCCTCCAGGAAATCTCGCGTCTCTTGCAGGTCGTCGGCCTCAGGAGTCCGCGCCTGACGAAGCAGCGCGCGGTCGTCTTTGTTTCCTCACTCCTCGTACTTGACCAATCCTCTTGCACACGACTTGCCGCTCTTCCTGGACGGGTACCCGCGCGTGGCGTGCTGCAAGTCACGCGCCCGAAGTCACACGCTGAGGCGAGCGCGAAGTTTTCATCCAGATCCATTCGTCGACGTGGTAGGGTGTAGCGATCCAACGTTTCTCGTGTCGCTGGCGCCAAGGACAGAGGAGGAGTGGACCACGATGAAGGTGGCAGTCGGTAGCTCGAGCCAGGGGACGGGCGGCTTCGCGAGGCCCGTCCGGGCGACCCTTTCCATGCTCTCCTGGGGTTTCCTGGTGATCGCTCTGGTCACCGCTCGCGCCCACGCGGCGGACCGGGGCCAGGAGCACGAGAACTTCGACGCCAGAAACTTCCAGCGACCGACCATCATCGACAACGAGTGGTTCCCCCTGAAGCCCGGGACGCGCTTCGTCTGGGAGGGAAAGACGATCGACGCGGAGGGCGACGAGGAGGCCCATCGCGTGGTCTTCACGGTCACCGACCTGACCAAGGTGATCGCGGGCGTGCGCACGGTCGTCGGCTGGGACCAGGACATCGTCGACGGCGAGCTGGCGGAGACCGAGATCATCTTCCTGGCCCAGGACGACGACGGCGCGGTCTGGAGCCTGGGGGAGTATCCCGAGGAGTACGAGGACGGGAAGCTCGTCGCGGCGCCCACCTGGATCCACGGCATCCAGGGTGCGGTCGCGGGGATCCTGGTGCCCGCCAATCCCAGGCTGGGGACGCCCAGCTTCTCCCAGGGGTGGGCGCCTTCGGTGGACTTCACGGACCGCGGCGTCGTCTATCAGATGGGGCAGAAGACGACCGTTCCCTTCGGCAGCTTCGACGACGTTCTGGTGATCGACGAGGTCAACCGGAAGGAGCCGGACGCCCACGCGCTCAAGTACTACGCCCGGGGCGTGGGCAGCATCCGGGTGGGCTCGCGCGGCGCCGGAGACAAGGAGGACCTGGCCCTCGTGAAGCTCGAGCAGCTCGGCGCCGAGGAGCTGGCCGAGGCCCGCAGCGAGGCGCTGAAGCTCGAGGAGCGCGGCCGCCAGGTCTCCAGGGACGTCTTCGCCCTCACGGAGCCCGCGGAGGCGGAGACCAGCGCGTCCGGACTCTCAGGCATCCTGCTTCGCCTGGCCTCCCTCTTCTCCGGCGGGAAGGCCAGCGCCGAGAGCGCTGCACCGGAGAAGGCCGGCAAGGCCTCCGCTCCGGGTACCGAGGAGTTCGGCCTGACCCACCGGGAGCTCGTCGAGGACGTCGAGGCCGTCGAAGGGCTGATCACCCGGTGCATGCGCGAGGAGGGCTTCGAGTACGTCGCCGCGGACTACCAGACGGTGCGCAAGGGGATGGCCGCCGACAAGTCCCTCCCCGGAATGAGCGAGGACGAGTTCATCAAGAAGTACGGATTCGGTGTCTCGACCCTCTACACCGGCACTGCTCCCCAGCTCGCCGAGGGCTACAGCCCCGCCAAGGTGGGCCTGGGAGAGCGGAACGTCCAGATCTACAAGAACCTCTCTCCTGCGGACCAGGTGGCCTACAACCGCGCGCTCTTCGGCGAGCACACCGACGCGTCCTTCGCGGTGGGTCTCGAGACGGAGAACTTCTCCCGCAGCGGTGGCTGCACGCGCAAGGCCATCGAGCAGGTCTTCGAGCCGGAGCAGCTGAAGGCCACCTACTACAACCCGAAGGATGCCCTCATCAACCAGGACCCGCGGATGAAGGCGGCCCTCCGGCAGTACGCCGAGGAGATGCGCGACGCGGGCTTCGGCTACGACCACCCGGACGACGTCGAGGCCGACGTGCGGCAGCGACTCGACGCCATCACGGACGGGAGCTCGGTCCCGGTCGAAAAGCTGGCCCCGGAGGCTCGGGCCGCGCTCGGGAAGCTCCAGGACTACGAGCGACGGGTCGCGGCGAAGAACTTCGAGCTGCAAGAGGAGATCTTCGACCCGGTCGAGGAGCGCATCGAGAAAGAGATGTTCGCTCGTGAGGTGAAGTAGGCCCCCCTCTTGCTGCGAAGGAATGGACTCCGTGAAGCCCGATGAGCTGCGCGCTAGTCTAGACGTGGTTCGGTTGAAGCCCGAGTCGTCCTCGCGGGCGGACCGGTCGGTCTCCGAACGACGCGGCGGGTCGACTTCGATCGTGAGCAGCAGGCGGATCGTCGTGCTCTTCGCTGTCCTCGGGCTCTCGGCCGTGGCGATGGTGGGGGGCTGGCTGGCGGGCTCGCGGATCGAGTCGCCGGCGGAGGCGGCGGCCCGTACGGCACCCCCGGCGCCCTCGCCGATCCTCGTGCCCATCGAGGAGCGCGTCCTGAGCTCCGACGTCGTCACCCGGGGGACGGCCCGGTTCGGACTGCCCCAGCCCATTTCGATCGCGCCCTCGGCCTTGAAGCCGGAGGCGGGGCTCATCACCACGCTGCCCTTGCGAAACACCCAGCTCGGCGAGGGCTCCGTGCTGCTCACCGCCTCCGGGCGCCCGGTGTTCCTGCTCCAGGGTGCGAGCCCGGCCTATCGGGACCTCGTCCCCGGAATCTCCGGCGACGACGTCCGACAGCTGGAGCAGGCGCTCGCGCGACTGGGATTCCATCCCGGCTCCCTCGATGGGACCTACGATCAGCAGACCAGCAGCGCGGTGGCCCGCTGGTACAGGGCGGCGGGTCGGGAGCCCTTCGGTCCCACGCTCGACCAGCTCGCCAGCGTCCGCACCCTCGAGCAGGAGCTGGCGGGCGCCGGCAAGACCCGCCTCGCGGCGGTCGACGCCGCCGCTGCCGCCGCTCACGCGGTGGAATCCGCCCGCGTCACCGCGGCGCACGCGGACAAGGCCGCCTCCGCCGAGATCGCCGCCAAGGTCTCGGAGCGGGCCCTGGTCCTGCTGGACCCCCGCTCGACCGAGACCGCCCGCACGGCTGCCGACCAGCAGCTGGAGGTGGCCCGCGCCGCCGCCATCGCGGTGCGCTCCCAGGGCGAGCTGGCGGTTCAGGCCGCCCTCGATGCGCAGAAGGTCGCCGAGCTCGACGCCCGGCTGGAATCGGACAAGGCCGATCGGCTCGCCGCCGACCTGAGCCTCGCCAAGCGCAAGCTCGGGGTGCAGATTCCTGTCGACGAGGTCGTCTTCCTTCCCGCCCTGCCCGTGCGCGTCGAGGAGGTCACGGCCCGCGTCGGGGATGCGGCGCGGGGCCCGGTGATGTCGGTGACGGACAATCAGCTCGCGATCGACTCGGCCCTCCCCCTCGACGCGGCGCCGCTCGTGAGGCCGGGCATGCGGGTCGCCATCGACGAGCAGGCCCTCGGGATCAAGGCCTCGGGCGTCGTCCAGCGGGTGGCCACCACGCCCGGCACGCACGGGGTCGACGGGTACCACATCTACTTCGAGATCCGCGTGGACGAGACGCCGACGCCCCTCGAGGGATTCTCCCTGCGCCTGAGGATCCCGATCGAGTCGACCGAGGGAGCCGTCACCGCCGTCCCGGTCAGCGCCCTTTCCCTCGCCGCCGACGGAACCTCGAGGGTCCAGGTCGAGAACGGCGGCGAGCTGCACTACGTCGTGGTCGAGCCGGGGCTCTCCGCCGACGGCTTCGTCGAAGTGACTCCTCTCGACGGCGCGCTCGTGCCCGGCCAGCTCGTGGTCGTGGGATACGAGAAGGCCGAGAAGCCCTAGATCGGCGATGGCTGCGCTGCTCGAGCTCAAGGGGGTCGGAAGGCAGTTCGGCAGCGAGCCGGCCGTGCACGCGCTCGTCGACGTCGATCTCGCCCTCGAGCGAGGCGAGTGGCTGTCGATCACCGGACCCTCGGGCGCCGGAAAATCCACCCTGCTCAACATCATCGGCTGCCTCGACCACCCTACCAGCGGCAGCTACTGCATCGATGGCATCGACACCGCCGGGCTCTCCGACAAGGAACGGGCGGGGCTGCGGAGTCGCCGCATCGGGTTCGTCTTTCAATCGTTCCACCTCCTGCCCTACCGAACCGTCCTGGAAAACGTCATGCTGGCCGAGGTCTACCGCAAGCAGTCCACCCGCGGTCGGCGGGCCCGCGCGCTGGCGGCCCTCGAGCGGGTGGGGCTCGGTCACCGGATCGATTACCTGCCTTCGAAGCTCTCCGGCGGGGAACGGCAGAGGGTCGCCATCGCCCGGGCCCTCGTGGGCTCGCCCAGCCTGCTCCTGTGCGACGAGCCGACCGGGAACCTGGACTCGAAATCCTCGGCGGCCATTCTCGACATCTTCGAGAGGCTGAACCGGGAGGGCCTCACGCTGGTGGTGGTGACCCACAACGAGGAGGTCGCCAATCGGGCCTCCCGACGGGTGCACATCGTCGACGGCTCGCCGACGGATCTCAGCTCCGAGACGAACGGGAGCCGACCCGCCGGCCCTCCGGCGGCCCCCGAGAGCGGCCCGGTCCTGCGCTCGGGAATCACGGCGCGGGACCTCTTGAACGAGGCCCTGGCGGGGATGTTCGCCCGGCCGGGGCGAATGATGCTCACCGTGCTGGGCGTCGTGATCGGGCTCACGGCCCTGGTGGCGACGCTGGGCCTCACCCGCACCGCCGGGAACCGGATCATCAGCCAGTTCGATCAGCTCGCCGCGACGGAGCTCTTCGTCTCGGCGAGGCCTGGGAAGACGACGGGAATCGTCGATCCCAGGGCGATTCCCTGGGATGCGCCGGCCCGCCTGCTGCGCCTGAACGGCGTGGTCGCCGCGGGGACCGTGAGCGAGGTCGACGTCGGCAACGCGCTGGTGAGCTCGTCGCCCGTGAGGGACCCGCTGAACCAGACCGCCTTCCGGCTCTCGGTGCACGCCGCGTCCCCGGACCTGTTCGCGGCGGTGCGAGCCGATCTGGGGACCGGGCGTCTGCCCGATCTGGGCCATTCCGAGCGGGCGGACCGGGTCGCGGTCCTCGGCCCGGACGCCGCTCTCCGGCTCGGGATCGTGGGCCTCGAGCAGCTTCCGGCGATCTCCATCGGCGATCACCTCTACCTGGTCGTGGGGATCCTGCGCGACGTGCGGCGCAAGCCCGAGCTGCTGGGCTCCGTGATCATTCCGGAGGGCACGGCGCGCCGCTATTTCGGGCTGGCGGGCCCTGGGACGGTGGTCGTCGAGACGAAGATCGGCGCCGCGTACCTGATCGCGGACCAGGCGCGGCTGGCGCTGCGGCCCGACGACCCGCGGGTGCTGAAGATCGAGGTCCCCCAGGAGCCCAGGCGCGTGCGCGACGAGGTGCAGACGGACCTGAACGTCATGTTCCTCCTGCTCGGCGGACTCTCCCTCGTGGTGGGGGCCATCGGCATCGCCAACATCACGCTCGTGGGGGTGATGGAGCGGACCGGGGAGATCGGCCTGCGCCGAGCCATCGGCGCGACCCGCGGCCACATCGCCGCGCAGTTCTTGTTCGAGAGCGCGTCGATGGGCGTCGTCGGCGGCATCCTCGGGGCCAGCATCGGAATCCTCATCGTGGTGATCGTCTCCGCCTACCAGGTCTGGACCCCGGTGCTCGATCCCGCCGCTCCCTTCCTGGCGCCGCTCGTGGGCGGCGTGATCGGGCTCGTGTCGGGCACCTACCCGGCCTTGCGCGCCGCCGGCCTGGAGCCGGTCGAGGCGTTCCGGAACTGACCGGGCCGGGAGCGCGGCGAGCGCCGCGGTCCGGGAGCGGCGCTCACGCCTGCGATCGGCCGCCGAGCCTGCGGACGACGTCGCCGTCCTCGGGCGGGGTGGCGGGCCCGAACACGACCGAATAGGTCCCGAGGGCCTTCCCGCCGGGCGAGCGCAGGGCGAAGAGCACCGCCTGCTCGTCGGGGTCGGACTCCCCCTCGAAACGCACCACCTCGTCGATCTCGAGCCGCTCGGGGTCGTAGCGCTCCCCGGTGGCCAGGTCGTGGAGCTTCCCGTGCTCCGCGCGAAGGCTGTGGGTGTACCCGGACCCTGCCAGACGAGCGACCGCATGGGACAGGGATTCGGGGAGCATGCGGTACGAAGATACCCGAGGCGGTGGACGCTGGCCGGCGGGCCTGTCTCAGATCCGCATCACCCAGCCGCCGTCGACGTTGAGGGTCTGGCCGGTGACCCAGTCGCTGGCGGGCGAGGCCAGGAAGAGGAGCGCGCCCACGACGTCGCCGGTCTCGCCCACGCCTTTGAGCGGCACGCCCTTCGTGATCTCCCGGGCCAGCGCCGGGGGGCAGGCGCGGCGGCCGGCCTCGGTGTCGACGAAGCCCGGCGCGATGGCGTTCACGTTGATCCGGTGGGGGGCGAGCTCGCGGGCGAGGGTCACGGTGAGGCTCACGAGGCCGAGCTTGCTGACGCCGTAGACGCCCGAGGGCCCGAAGGCCCCTCCCGAGCTCTGGTTGATGATCTTGCCGCGACCGCGCGCACGCAGTGCCGGCAGGCAGGCGCGCACGCAGAGGAGAGGCCCCGTGAGGTTCACCCGCAGCACGCGCTCCCAGAGATCGAGGGGGAGATCCGTCACCGGGCCCATGGGGATCTCGGCCATCAGCGCCGCGTTGTTCACCAGGATGTCGATCCCGCCGAAGCGCTCGACGCAGGCCGCGGCCAGGGCGGCGGTGCTCGCCTCGCTCGTCACGTCGGCGCGCACCGCCAGGCCCTCGAGGCCGTCGGCCTCGAGGGCCTTCGCGGCCACGCGCGCCGCCTCCTCGTCGACGTCCGCGAGCACCACGCGGGCGCCGGCCAGGGCGAGCGCCCGCGCGTAGGCGCTCCCGAGGCCGCCGCCGGCCCCGGTCACGATCGCGACCTTCCCCTGCAAGACCGGATCCATGGGACCCCCTGCGCGCGCCCCGCGCCCCTCAGAACGTGGCGGCCACGGTCTTGGTCTCGGTGTACTCCAGGTAGCCCTCGATCCCCATCTCGCGCCCGATCCCGCTCTGCTTGTAGCCGCCGAAGGGGACGTCGGGGTAGGGAAGGCAGTGGCGCTCGTCGGTGAGGGGCGTATTGATCCAGACCTGCCCGGTGCGGATCCGCCGGGCCAGCGCCAGCGAGCGCTTCGGATTGCTGGAGAGGATGTTCCCGCCCAGCCCGTAGACCGAGTCGTTGGCGATGCGCACGGCATCGTCGTCGCCCTCGTAGGCCAGGATCGCGCCCACCGGCCCGAAGACCTCCTCGCGGGCGATCGCCATCCCGCTCTCGACGCCGCAGAACAGGGTGGGCGCGTAGAAGTAGCCGCGCGGCAGGTCCGGCGGGCGGCAGCCGCCGGTCAGCAGCCGCGCGCCCTCCCGCTGCGCGATCTCCACGTAGCGCTCGACCCGCGCGCGCTGCGCGGCGCTCACCACCGGCCCCATCTGCACGGCCCGGTCCTTGGGGCTCCCCACGCGCAGCGACTCCACCACCGCGCGCGCCACCTCCAGGAACTCCGCCTGCTGCGCGCGCGGCACCAGGATGCGCGTTGGAAGCGAGCAGCCCTGACCCGAGAGCGCCATGGGCGAGGCTGCCGCGATCGCGGCGGCCTGCTCGAGAGGGGCGTCGTCGAGCACGATCTGCGCGGACTTCCCCCCGAGCTCGAGCATCACGCGCTTGAGCGTCTTCGCGGCCGAGGCCATGATCGCGGCGCCCACCTCCGGGCTCCCGGTGAAGCTCACCATGTCGACCCCGGGGCTCTCGCAGAGCTCGACCCCGATCTCGACCCCGCTCCCGGTCACGACGTTCAGGACGCCCGGAGGGAGATCCGTCTCCGCCGCGATCTTCGCGAACCACAGCGCGGAGAAGGGCGTGAGGGGAGAGGGCTTCATCACCACCGAGTTCCCGCAGGCGATGGCCGAGAGCGTCTTGTAGCTCGCTACGGGGATCGGAGCGTTGAAGGGCAGGATGGCGCTCACGACCCCCACCGGCTCCCGCAGCACCTGCCGGTGCGTGACCTTCTTCTCGCCGCGGATCGGCTCCGCCAGGTAGCCGAAGTCGCGCCCGGCCTGCTCCGCGATCCAGGCGGCATTCGCGAGCGCGGCGTTTCCAAAGAGCTCCGCGATCGCAACCGGGTGGCCGACCTCGGCCACGGTGATCTCCGCGACCTCGAAGCGGTGCCGCTCGATCGCGTCCAGGATCTGCCGCATCACCCGCGCCCGCTCCGCGAGCGGGGCCTCCGACCAGACTCCCGAATCGAAGCTCCGGCGCGCCGCCGCGATCGCCCGGCGCGCATCGGCCAGGCTCGCGTCGGGTGCCCGGCCCAGGGACTCCTCGGTGGCGGGATCGATGTTCTCGTAGGAGCGCCCCGCCTCCGCGGCAGCGAACTTCCCGTCGATGTAGAGCTCGTCGAAGCCCGCCTGCATGGGGACCCCCTGGCGCGCGAGCCGCCGCCGGCGCGGCGCGGCGCCCCGCATCTTCTCCGAGACGCGGTGCCGAGGTCAAGCTCGCCCCGGCGCCGGGGAGGGCCCGAGTCCGCCCCGGTCCCGATCAGGGCTCCGGCGGCGGGAGCCGCCCCAGCAGGGCCTCGAAGGAGGCGAGGAACGCCGCGTGGTCGGCCGACTTCTCGATGGCGCCCAGCGCTCCCGTCTCCTCGACGTAGCGCCGCAGGGTCGCCGCATCCTCCCCCGAGTGGAGGATGAACGCGGTGCGCTGCTCCGGAGGCAGGAGGTTCCGGGTCTTGATGGCCCGGAGCAGGTCGTCGCCGGGAAGGCCCGGCATGTTGATGTCGAGGAGCACCACGTCGGGCCGCTCGCGCAGGATCGCCGCCGTGGTCCCGAAGGCCCGGTCGCGGGTCAGGACCTCGTGGCCGCGGCTCTCGAGGCGGGCCCTCGCGACCTCGAGGGAGACCGGGTCGTCGTCGACCACCATCACGCGGACTCGCTCGGGCATGCCGTTCGCGGCCCAGGGTACGGCGTCCGCCCGTCTCCGACCAGGCGGCCGGGCGCGGACGACGGCTCAGGAGGAGGCGAGCGGGTTCAGGGCCCCGGGCCCGGGCACCAGCATGCGCAGGTCGTAGTCGGCGCGCACGAGCGGCGCAGACTTGCGCCAGGGCTTCTCGGCGTAGGCGTCGGGGCGATGGACCAGGGCGTGCGCGTGCGTGGCCCAGTCCGGGATGGCCAGCAGGATCAGCACGTCGTTCGCGCTCTTCTGGAGCGCCCAGATCCCCACCAGCTCCCGCCCGGCCTTGCGCGTCGCCTCCAGGTAGTTCTGGATGTAGTGCTCCACGTACTCCTGGCGCTTGCCGGGAAGGACGCGGATGTACTCGTGCAGGAAGACCCGCCCCCGGACCCCGGCCGCCACGAGGTCCGCGAGGGTCGGACAGGGGCGCGTCGCGTGGAGCGTGAGGGAGGAGCCCCCGGCCCGGAGCCTCCACTCCGGGTCCGCCAGGTCCGAGAGGCTCCCCGGACCGTCGCAGCTCGCCAGGACCCGGGCGTAGTGCTCGAAGCTCTCCAGCTCCCAGTAGAGGAACACCTCGTTCCAGCGGCCGGTGGCCCCGACCGTGGAGAAGGCGCCCAGGCAGCGGACGCCCAGGGCCTCGAGCCGGGGGGCCGCCCGCTCGAGTGCGGCGAAGAAGTCCGGAACCTTCCCCGGCAGGACCTCGACCCGGTCCTCGATGGTGGCGTGATGCACGGGGCCTCGCTCCTGGCGCCAGCCGGAGGGAGGATAGCCGGCGGGGAGCTGCTCTTTTCCGATTGCACCGGGAGGGGAGATGAGGGCAGTCTGCGGGTCGCAGGGGGGGGCCTCGCCGCCGCGGCGGGCGTCCCCGGGAGGTCCGCCATGAGGCGCCGGAAGCCCACCCGCTCGCTCGCGCTCACCAGCTGCCTGGGTCTGGCCCTGGCCGGGACCCCGGCCTTCGCGGACCGCGACCGCGACCGCGAGGACCGGCTGACGATCGCCAACCTGAACCTCCTGCACGGCTTCGCCTGCGATCCCCCCGAGCCCGAGGACGGGGACCAGTGCCGCGTGCGGGATCGGATCCGCCTGCTCTTCGAGCACATCGCGGCGGTGGGCTGCCCGGACGTCGTCACGCTCCAGGAGAACGTGACGGAGGAGTTCGTCCAGGTGGCGGCGGGGATCTTCGCAGGCCCCCTCGACGACACCGTCGCGCTGATCCGCGACCGGCTCCCGAAGCTCGCCCGCAAGTGCGGCTTCCGCTACCACGTGGCCTTCGATCCCGAGGGCGCGACGGGCCCGCCGGCCGCGACGGGCCGGGGCATCGACGAGGAGCTGATCCTCTCCCGCTACCCCATCCACGACGCCGAGGTCCGCGTGCTCTACAGCCCGCTCGCCCCCTTCTTCTCGCGCCACGTGCTCCACGCGCGCATCCGTCACCCAGCGGGCCCGATCGACGTCTTCACCACCCACCTGGCCTCGGGGAGCGACCTCGGGAGCGTCTTCTGCGGCGTCCCCGCGCTTCCGCCGCCGCTCGCCTCGCCCCCGTGCCCGCCGGAGTGCATCGCGGGCCCGGTGGGAGGGGACACGGTGCGGGAGTGCCAGGCCAGGCAGATGGCGGCCTTCGTGGAGGCGCGCCACGACGTGACGAACCCCGCCTTCGCGACGGGCGACTTCAACGCGCCGCCCATGAGCCGGGTCTACCGACAGTTCGCCGATCGCGGCTGGGCCGACAGCCACCTGGCCGCGGGAAACGCCGAGTGCGATCCGGCGACGGGACTGAACTGCACGGGGGGTCGCCAGGACGAGGACCTGAGCCAGCTCGAGTCGCGGGCGCTGAACCAGGAGGAGCGGATCGACTACATCTTCGTCGTGCCGGCGGAGCCCGGCGCCGAGTGCCGCGGCGGGATCCTGGCCCGTCGCGACGACGACGGGGAGGAGGAGGACGACTTCGACGAGGGCGCGACGGGCCTCTTCGCCGGCCTGCCGAATCCCTTCGTCCGCCGCTGTGGCGCCTCCCCGCGCGAGATCTGCTGGCCCTCGGACCACAGCGGCAACATCGCCACGCTCTCCTGCGAAGAGCCCCGCGGCAGGAGCCACCGGCACAGAACGGGCCGCAAGGGCGACCGATGACGCGACTGCGGATCGGCGTCTTCGGCGCCGGCACGATCGCCCAGGTCGAGCACGTCCCGAACCTGCTGCGCCTCTCGGACCGCTTCGAGGTGGTCCGCGTGGCCGACCCTTCGGCGGCGGCGCGCGGCTTCCTGCTCGAGCGATACGGGGTCCCCGGCTGCGAGACCCTGGAGCAGCTCCTGGGCGAGCGGCTCGACGCCCTGCTGATCGCAGCGCCGGACTTCACCCATCTCGGCGCGACCCAGCAGGCGCTCTCGGCCGGCCTCCACGTCTTCTGCGAGAAGCCGGTCTGCTACGGCCCGCAGGACGTGGACCTCCTCATCGCCGCCCGCGACCGCGCCCGGCGCGTGGTCCAGGTCGGCACCATGAAGCGCTTCGACCCCAGCTACGAGATGGCCCTCGAGGCCCTGCCGGGCGGCGCGGAAGGGCTCCGCTACATCTCGGTCGAGGTGAACGAGTCGGACGCCGCCTATCAGCTGGCCCAGCACCCGAGCCGCAGGAGCGACGACCTCCCCGAGGCCCTCGTGGCCGCGGGGCGCGCCGAGACCGACCGCCAGGTCCGGGCGGCCCTGGGCGGGGCGGTGGACCCGCTCACCTTCCGCGGCTTCACCACCGCCTACTGCTCGAGCCTCGTTCACGAGGTGAACGCGGTCCACGGCCTCCTCCAGCGACTCGGCATCGAGGACGTGGCGGCGGTGGGCGCCGAGGTCTTTGCGGGGGGCGACGGCGGGGCGGGCACGGCCCGCCTGAACGGCGAGAAGGGCCTCTGGCAGATGGTGCACCTGATGGTGCCGGACCTCGCGGACTACAAGGAGCGCATCGCGCTGTACTGGAACGATGCGGTTCTGGAGCTCGTCTTCCCCTCGCCCTATCTCAACCACCAGCAGACCGAGCTGATCCTGCACCGGTCGCAGGGCCAGCGCTACGAGAGGCGCTTCCTGCGCAACGGCTACCAGGAGGCCTACGTCCGGGAGCTCGAGGGGTTCTGGGCCGCCGCGGTGGAGGGTCGGCCGCCGCGCAACACCCTGGAGGAAGCGCGGCGCGACCAGGCGCTGCTCTGCGACCTGGCGCGGCTGGCCGCCCGCCGGCACCGGGACGCCCCGCGCGAAGTCGGGCCGTGAGCGGAAGCTCCCCGGGCGGTGGATTTCGCGCCGCCATCGTCGGGAGCGGCGGGATCGCCCCCCTCCACGCCCTCTTGATCGAGCAGCTGGGAGGCCGCGTCGTCGCCGTCTGCGGCCGGACCCTGACCGGCGCCCGCTCCCTCGGCCGCGGCAGCGCCTGGGACGACCTCGGCGCCCTGCTCCGGGCCGAGCGCCCGGACGTGGTGCACGTCTGCTCGCCCAACCACCTGCACGCGGAGCACAGCCTCGCGGCGCTGGCGGCCGGGGCCCACGTCTTCTGCGAGAAGCCGCTCGCCACCACGCGCGAGGCCGCCCTCGCGCTGGTGGAGGCGGCGGAGCGGGCCGGCCGGATCGGCGCCGTGGGCTACTGCTATCGCGGCTATCCGGTGATCCAGGAGCTGCGCTGCGCGGTGGCGGAGGGCCGCTACGGACGGCTGCGCCGGGTCGGCGGCGAATACCTCTCCCACGACCTCTGCGACCCCGAAAAATACGTCTGGCACCTGACCCGCGAGCTCCAGAACCCGGCCTTCGCGCTACTCGACTACGGCGTCCATTGGCTGGACCTCCTGGAGCACGTGACCGGCCAGCGCATCGTCGAGCTCCAGGCCCGGTTCTCGACCCATCAGGAGCGGCGGGTCTGGCGCGGAGGCCCGGGGCAGGGCCCGCGCCCGGTCCAGGGCCGGGCCCGGCCCGACGGCGGGGTGGAGGTCGAGGTGGAGCTGGAGGAGCAGGCCGACCTCCTGTTCCGCCTGTCGGAGGGGGCCGCGGGCAGCGCGACCTTCTCGGTGCTCTCGCCCGGCAATCCCAACCACATCGTGCTCTCGGCGGACGGCTCGGCGGGCGGCTTCGACTGGTGCCAGGAGACTGCCGATCTCTACGTCGACCGCTCGCGCGGCGACAAGGCCACGCGCCACCGGGACCCGGCGCGCCTGCCGGCGGAGCTCGCCGGCTGGTCCGCGGCGCCGATGGGGCATCCGGAGGGCTACCTCGACGCCTACCGCAACGTCGTCGCCAGCGCCTGGCGGGCGATGCGGGGCGAGCCCGCCGCCTATCCGAGCTTCGCCGACGGCTGCCGCGGCAACGCGCTCGTCGACGCGGCGATCGAGAGCTCGCGGAGCCGCCGGCCCGTCGAGCCCCGGGGCTGAGCGCAGCGAGCCGCGGCGGCCTCAGCGGTAGCCCTGCCGGCTGAGCTCCAGGATGCGCGCCACCTCCTTCCGGGTCACGAAGCGCGGGCCCGTCGGCCAGCTCTCCGTCGGCATGACGCCGTAGAGCTCGTGGAGCCGGAAGAGGGCGACCGGCAGATAGCCCATCAGGAACTGCTGCGCGTCGGTGGCGAAGGCGAGCGTCCCGTCGGCGACCCGTTCCAGCACCTCCGGCGTCATGTCGAAGGTGCCCAGCACCTTGAGGCGGCCCCGGGAGTCCGTCTCGTCGACGGCGCGCAGCATCGGAATCGCGCCCAGGGGGCCGAGCGCGATCATCGCATCCACGTCCCGGCTCCTCTGGAGCGCGCCGGCCACGCGCGAGCGGACCTCGCTCGGGTCGGTCGGCACCGGCAGCACGGTCACGCGGGCGCCCGAGCCGTCGGTCACGCCGCGGCAGCGATTGTCGAGGTCGACGTTCCCCACCTCCTGATGGATGCAGAGGATGTGGGTCGCGCCGCCGGCTCCCAGGCGGCGGCCCACGGCGAGGCCGGCCTGGTACTCGTCCTGGCCGAGGTAGGCCGAGACGCCCAGCGACTCGTACACGCTGCGCCCGGCGTCGATGCCGATCACCGGGATCCCGGCCGCCACCGCGCTCCGGATCGCGGGGCCGAGGGCCTCCGCATCCGGGATCGAGACGACGAGGCCATCGGGCCGGGCCGCCACCGCCGCGTCGATCAGCTTCGCCATGGCCGACATGTCGAAGATCTCCGGCGCCTCGTACCGGACCTCGGCGCCGAAGTCCCGGGCCCCCTCGTGGGCCCCCTTCTTGACCGCGTTCCAGTAGGGGTCGCCCGCCTGGCCGTGGGTCACGAAGATCACCCGGAGCTTCGCGGGCGGGGCGGCACCGGCGCCTGTCGGGGCGCCGGCCCACGCGGCAGCGCAGAGGGTGGCCGTCCACCCGAGGAGCCCGCCTCTCGCTCGCATCGCATCCTCCCGGCTCGCCGCGTGGCAGAGGGGAAGCCCGAAGCTTAGGTTCTCGGCCCATGCGCTCAACCCCCTGGATCGGGCTCCTCTCGACCTGCGTCGCTCTCGCGCTTCCCGCCCGCGGCTGGGTGCTGGAGGAGCCCGCGGTCTTCGATCTGCGCATGCCGGAGTCCCTCTTCGACGCGGTTCCCCTGGAGCTCGGGGACGTCCATTTCGACCCCGAGTTCGCCCGGAGGAACCTCCCGGAGGGTGTCAAGGCGGTCCGGGAGCGGCTCGCCCGCTCCCGTCCCACGACCTGTCACACCCAGGGGCTCGCGATCTCCGACCAGCACCTCTTCGTCTCGTGCAGCTTCTACGCCGATACGCTGAAGCGCATCCGGGCCTACGCGGCGCGGAGCCTGCTCTTGCGCGCGCCCCGAGGCGAGGTCTTCCAGGGGAAGGGGGAGGTGCGCTGGGAGGTGGTCGACCTCACCACCCACGAGGAGGACGATCGCTTCGAGCCTCCCGTGACCCGCGTCCTCGGCCACCCCTCGGGCCTGATCCTCGCTCCGGAGGGGAAGGGCCTCTGGCTCGCGACCGCCGTCTACGATCCCGACACCTACGCCCTCCTGCACCTGCTCCGCTGGGAGGGCTCCGCGCCTCCCGAGGCGGAGCGGCCCCCGCTGCCCGTGCGGGATCACGTGGGAACCGTGGGCCACTTCCTCCGGGGCCGCCTCGTCCTGGGGATCGCCTGGGGCACCCGGATCCACCTCTTCGACCTCGCGACCGGCCGGGCGCGATCCCTGGAGAGCGGTCTCGACGTCGAATACCAGGACTGCGACTCCTGGACGGAGCGCGAGATCGTCTGCGCCGGCTACCAGACGCGCCGGGAGCAGGCGGAAGACGGCGAGTGGCAGGTCCAGACCGGCTTCCTGGACGTCCTCGCCCTGGAAGGGGAGGGCTTCGAGACCTGGCGGCTGAAAAAGGTGCTGGGCATCCCCGCCCGCGCCATCAACGGCAAGCCGCTTCCCGCCTTCGAGCTGGGCCAGGGGCGCTTCCGCTACCGGGAGGGCAGCGGGGACATCGAGGCCGTGCGCAACCGCTACGGCGACTACGAGAGCTATCTCCCGCTCACCAACAACGGAATGGCCGTCTCCCCCGATCGCAGGCACGTCTACTTCCTCCCCGACGACCTCCCGGGGGCGAGGCTCATCCGCTTCGAGCTCCGCGCCGGGAGCTAGCCGGGCGGGGATCGTCACCCCCGCGACCGGCGCGGCTACCCCGGGAGGGGGGCTGGAGGACTCGTGCGGGAGCGACGCGCCGGGCGCGGCGGGATCGCGGCCGTCGGGGCCGCGCTCCCGGTGCTGCTCGCGGCGCTCCTGGCCGCCTGCGCCGGGATGGACCCGGGCGCCTTCGACCGGGAGCGGGGCCAGGAGGCCCTCGCCCGCGGCGAGATCCAGGACGCCCACGACTACTTCCGCTACGCCCTCGACGCCCGCCGCAACGACCCCGGGGCGCTCCTGGGGCTGGCCCGCTCCTGCGCCGCGCTCGGGCAGAACGAGCGGGCCCTCGACCTCTTCTTCACGCTCGAGCAGGTCGACCCCGCAAGCCTGCGCGGGAGCGCGCGCAGGGACTACGCGCAGGCCTTGCTCCAGGCGGCCGAGGTGCGGCTCCAGCGCGGGGATCCCGTCGAGGCGCTCCGCGACCTGCGCCACGCCGAGACCCTCGACCCGGGGCACCCGGGTCTCGCCGATGCGCTGCCCCGGGCCCTGATCGCGGCCAGCGGCCGCCTGCGGGTGGCGGGCCGAACCCAGGAGGCGGAGGCGCTCTTCGGCGAGGCGGCGGGGGCGAACCCTCCGCCGGCGCAGGCCCCGGCCGCCCTGGCGCAGGCGCTCCTCGCGCAGCGCGAGCTCGATCGCGCGATCTCGGTCCTCTCGGATGCGGTCTCGAAGGGTCCCGCCGACGCCGAGCTCCGGGCGCTCCTGGAGCAGGCCCTGGAGCGCCGCTATCCCGATCCGCCCTGCCATCCCGCCTACGCGAGCTGCGACGCCCTTCCCTGAGGCCGCCCTCTCGTCTGATACCCTGGCCGCGCCGGGGCGGGCGCCCCCGCCGGCGGGGAGGAGACGCGATGGGCTACGACCTCGTGATCCGGGGCGGACGGATCGCGGACGGAACGGGGATGCCGCCCTTCTCGGCGGATCTGGCCATCCGGGGCGGGCGGATCGCGAAGATCGGGCGCGTCTCGGAGGGCGCCCGGCGCAGCGTCGACGCCGACGGCCTCGTCGTGGCGCCGGGCTTCATCGACATCCACACCCACTACGACGTCCAGCTCGACTGGGATCCCCATGCCACGCCGGCCTCCTGGCACGGGGTCACGACGGTGCTGGCGGGCAACTGCGGCTTCGGCCTGGCGCCGGCCCGGCCCGAGGACGTGGAGTGGCTCGCGGCCATGCTGTCCCGGGTGGAGGGCATGGCGCGCCCGGCGCTGGCGGAGGGACTCCGCTTCCGGGGCGGCAGCTTCGCGGACTACTGGGCCCGCTTCGACGGCCGCCTGGGCGTGAACGTCGGGAGCTACGTGGGCCACTGCGCCGTGCGGCGCTTCGCCATGGGCGACGCCGCCTCCGAGCGCGCGGCGACCGCGGAGGAGATCGCCTCCATGCAGGAGCTGGTACGCCAGGCCCTGCGCGAGGGCGCCATCGGCTTCTCCACCTCCCAGCTCGAGATCCACGTGGGCGACGACGGGCGCGAGGTGCCCTGCAACCACGCCGCGCCCGAGGAGATCCTGGCGCTCTGCTCGGTGCTCGCGGAGTTCGACCGGGGGACCGTGGAGTTCATCCCGCGCTCCTTCGCGGAGGGCTACAACGAGCGCGACCGCCAGCTGATCTGCGACATGTACCGCGTCTCGGGGCGTCCCATCGAGCTGAACGTGCTGCTCCCCACGCCGGCCAATCCCATGGCCTGGCGGGAGACGCTGGATTTCTGCCGGGAGGCCTTCGCCCGGGGCGTGCGGGTCCACCCCCAGACCAGCACCAACGCCCCGGGCCTCCACTTGAAGCTCGCCGACACCTTCGTCTTCGACGAGATGCCCGGCTGGCGAGCGGCGCTGACCCTGCCGGAGCCCGAGCGCTCCCGGCGCCTGCGCGATCCCGCGACCCGCGCGCGCCTGCGGGCCGAGTGGCAGAGCGAGGGCCGCCGCGCCGTGAGCCTGGGCTTCGGGGGGATCGAGGTGGAGGCCGTGCGCGACGAGGCCCACCGGGCCTGGGTGGGGCGCAGCGTCCTCGAGCTCGCGAAGGAGCGCGGCGCCGACGCCCTGGACACCTTCCTGGACGTCTCCCTGGCCGAGGATCTCGAGACGAGCTGGCGGGCGCGGATCGACGAGGGCGCCCGCCGGTTCATCGCGGCCGTCGTGCGCGAGGGCGTCTGCGACCCCATCGTGATGGCGGGCTCCAGCGATGGAGGCGCGCACCTGGCCTCCTTCGTGGGCGCCGACTACACGACGCGCCTCCTCACGGAATGGGTTCCGGACCCACTGCCGCTCGAGCGCGCCATCTGGCAGCTCACGGGCATGCCCGCCACGGTGCACGGCCTGCGCGACCGGGGCTTCCTGCGCGAGGGGATGCACGCCGACCTGGTGGTCTTCGACCCGGATCGCCTCGCCGCCGGGACGCCACGGCTCGTGCGCGACTTCCCCGCGAATACCGAGCGCTACGTGGTGGACGCCGAGGGCTATCGGCTCACCGCGGTGAACGGGCAGATCACCCTCGAAGAGGGCAAGCCCACCGGCGAGCTCCCCGGCCACGTGATCCGCGGGGGCTGAGGCGTCCTACCCCAGCTTGTAGAGCGCCAGCGCGTTGCCGCAGACCATCTTGTGCTTCTCGACCGGGTCGACGCCCGCCATGGTCTCCTCGATGACGCGCCGGCTGTAGGGCCAGTCGTGGCGGTGGTGCGGGTAGTCGTTGGACCACATGAGGTTGTCGATCCCGATCCAGTGCCGGTTCTGCACGGCGAAGGGCTCGCGGATGAAGGTGGCCTTCCAGCTGCGGTGGAAGTAGGCGCTCGGAAGCTCCTTCAAGGTGGACTCCGACCAGACGCGGTTCCGCCACCAGTGGTCGTCCATGTGCTCCAGGCAGTGCGGGATCCAGCCGGCGCCGCTCTCGGCCATCACCATCTGGAGGCCCGGGAAGCGGTCGAACATGCCCGAGTAGATCATCCGAGCGAACATGCCGGAGAACTCGGCCACGGCCCCGCCCATAAGCTGGAGGTTCGGCACGGCGAAGCGGACCTCGTGGGAATCGCTGCGCACCTTGCGGATCTCGTTCACCACGGCCATCCCGGCGTGCTTCAGACCCACGTGGATGTGCACCGGGAGCTCCGCCTCCTCGGCCGCCGCCCAGAAGGGGTCGTCCTCCCGGGAGAGCTCGCGCTTGCCCGAGGGCAGCGCCGAGATGATGACTCCCCGGGCCCCGAGCTTCTTCGCCTCCCGCAGGCGCGCCAGCGAGCTCTCGAGGTCGACCCCCGGGATCTGGTAGAGCCCGATCAGGCGGTCGCGGGCCGCCGCCGAGAAGTCCTCCCACATCCACTGGTTGTAGGCGTCGACTCCGGCGAGGTGGTAGGCGGGGTCGGGCTGGGCCATGAAGGCGGCCATGGTGCGCTGCGAGGGGTACAAGACCTCGGCGTCGACTCCGTCGATGTCCTGCTCGTCGAGGCGGGCCTTGCCGTCGAAGGCTCCTTGCCGCATGGACTCGTAGGTGGTGCCGAACCAGGAGTTGTCCTCGTAGCGGCGGCCCCACTCGCCCTGGTTGGTCACGAGGCCGATCGGGATCACCGGCTCGCCCGGGACGATCTCCCAGGCGTCTCCCCCCTCGGGATCCTTGACTAGGCGCGGCATCTGGGCGTGAAACTTCTTCGGGAGGTACCGCTCCCACATGTCGGGCGGCTCGATCGTGTGGCTGTCCGTCGAGATGATGTCGTACCTGCGCGTGGCTGCTGCCATGGATGGGCTCCCCCTGCTCGCGACCGAAGGTTCTGATTCGGGCCTCGAAGCCCGTCCGGGCCACCCGCTGGGCCCGGCTCTGCCCGCGAGAACCTACCGCCCCTCCGGGGCCCTGGCGAGGTCGCGTTCACGAGGCGTCCGCCGGGGCCTCCGGCGCCGGAAGCCGGACCTGCACGAAGCGCTCGCCGCGCCAGGCCGCGAAGGCGATCGCGCCGCCGTCGAGGGGCAGGGAGAACTCGACCTCGACGCGCCGGGGCCAGCCGCGCTCGACCTCGACGACGCGGATGCGCGCGAGGCGCGTCTCGATGAGCTCCCCGACCGCGAAGCGCCGGGCGCGTTCGGGGCGCCGGAATCGGCGGGTCGGCGCATAGCGGATCGCGACGCTCCTGGGTCCGTTGCGCGTGAGCTCGACGTCCGAGAAGGGCAGCGAGAGGTCCCACCACACCTTGCGGTCGGGATCAAAGGGCTCGAGGCAGCGCAGGCCCAGGACGTTCAGCCACTTGGGGGTGGTGAGGAGGACGACGGCCCCGGGTCCGGAGCGGTCGACCTCGGCGCGCGCGATGGCCGAGTGCCAGAGCTTGAGGCCCCGGCGCTCGTGGAGATCGAGGTCGGCGGCGCGGATCCTCTCGACGCGCGCCAACGGCGCCAGGCCGAGGTGCAGGACCAGGAGTCCCGCCGTGAGCGCCGCCCCGAACGCGCGCGCCCCGAGCGGGGCCGCCGCGCTCCCGCGAGCGAGGGACCAGCCGAAGAGCAGCGCCTGCGCGAGGACCGCGGCGGCGGCGACGCTCGGGAGCAGGAGGAGGCGCCCGCCGACCTTGCCGCCCAGGACCGGCAGGAGCGAGAGGAGCCCCCCGAGCCAGAGCCAGCCGGGCCCCGCCGGCGCCCCGGGCGTCCGCCGCCGCGCCCCGAGAAGGAGCGCCGCGAAGAAGAGCAGGGCGGCGCCGCCCAGGAGCTGGCTCCCCCGCGCGCCCTCCCAGCCCTCGCGCGGCGCGGGCACGCCCAGGAGCAGCTCCGCCAGGAAGAGCAGGGGCTTGGGCCAGAGCGCCAGCAGGCCGGCCGGGTGGGCCAGCAGATCGGCGTAGCCGTGCTCGTGGGCGCCGTAGCCGCCCCGCGCGTAGAAGCCCAGGTAGAGCGCGACGAGCAACGCCGTCGGCGCCAGGGCCCGCAGCCGCCTCGAGAGGTCGCGGGGAGTCGCCACGAGCTCGAAGGCCAGCAGGAAGGTCCAGGCCTGGAGAGCGGCCTCGCTGGAGAGGAGCGCCAGGGCCAGGGCCAGGACCGAGAGCGGGCGGCCCGGGCGCCAGCCCTCCTGGCGCCAGCGCAGGTGCGCCAGCAGGGCCAGGATGCCGAAGACGGCCGACACGGGGATATGTCGAGCGGCGAGGTGGGCGATCACCTCCCAGTGGCTCTCGTCGACGGCAAAGAGGAGCAGCGCGAGGCCGCCCGCCGCTCCGCCCGGCGCGCGCCGGAAGAGCAGTCCCACGCTCGCCACGAGCAGCAGGTACCAGAAGATCGAGTGGACGTGGTAGGCGGCGGGGGCTCGGCCGAAGAGCGCGTGGTCCAGCCCGAGGAGGGCGCTCGGCAACGGGCGGAAGAAGGCCATCCGCCCCTGGGGCTCCACGCGCTCCCACCAGAAGGTGGCGCCCTCCGCGTGCAGGCGCCGGGCCTCCTCGGGCGTACCGCTGCGGAAGCTCCAGAGGTTGAAGCGGGTGGCGCTCAAGGGGCGGGCTCCCTCGAGCGTCGCGAGCTGCACGTAGTCGTCGATGATGAAGCCCTTGTAGAGCGCGGGCAGGGAGAGCAGGGCCGCGACTACCAGCGCGAGAGCCATCGCGCGGCCAGAATGCGGCTCATGGGGCATGGGCATGAGGCGGGCGCGTTACTCTAGCGCGGCGGTGTGGACTCCGAAACGAACGCTGGCGGGGCTGGCCTGCGTCCCGCTCCTGGGCGCCTGCGGCGAGCCGCCGCCTCCGGACATCGTGCTCGTGGTGGTCGACACCCTGCGCGCCGATCACCTGGGTTCGTACGGATACGCGCGACCGACGAGCCCCCACCTGGACGCCCTGGCCGCCGGCGGCCTCTGGTTCCGGCGCGCCTACGCCCACTCGAGCTGGACGCTCCCCTCCCTGGCGAGCCTCGTGACCGGGCTCCTGCCCCACGAGCACCGGGTGGGCCGCGATCCGGCCGAACCCCGGCGCTACGGGCGCCTGCCCCCGGAGCGGGAGACCCTGGCGGAGCTCCTGCGCGCCTCCGGCTATCGCTGCGGCGCGATCGTCAACAACACCTACCTCGCCCCGGAGTTCGCGCTGAACCAGGGCTTCGAGGAGCACTACGACTACCGCGGCGCCACTCTCACGGAGATCCGCTCCGCCGAGGCGTCGGTGGACGCCGCCCTGGCCTGGCTGCGGGAGGTGGGCTCCGGCTCGCCGCGCTTCCTGTTGCTCCACCTGATGGAGCCGCACCTCGCCTACGATCCCCCTGCCGCCGTGCGGCACGCCTTCACCGGGCGGGAGCCGCCGCCGGTGGAGGTGCCCTTCGGCAGCAACGAGGCCTTCGCGGCCCTGCGCAGCGGGGGCCGGCGACTCGCGGCCGCGGAGCTCGACTACGTGCGGGGGCTCTACGACGAGGAGATCCTGGCCGTGGACCGCGCCGTCGGCCGCCTGCTGGAGGGCCTCGATCGGCTGGCCCCCGGACGGGCGGCCGTCGTCCTGACCGCGGACCACGGCGAGGAGTTCTTCGAGCACGGCGGCTTCGAGCACGGCCACGCGCTCTGGGGCGTTCTCACGCGCGTTCCGCTCGTGATCCGCGCACCGGGGATCGCGCCGGAGCGCGTCGACGCGGTGGTCCAGCACGTGGACGTGTTCCAGAGCATCCTCGCCCTGGCCGGCGTTCCGCGTCCCCCGGACACGCGCGGATCCGATCTCCTGGGTCGCCGCCCCGCCGAGGGCGGAGGCGACGCGAGCTTCGCGGTCTCGGAGAGCCTGCTCTCCGGACCCGAGAAGGCCTCCCTCGTGGACCCCACCCATCGACTGCTGGTCGAGCTCGAGACCCAGCGCGCGGAGATCTGGAGTCTCGATCGCGACGGGATCGAGGTCGCGCGCCTGGCGGAGGAGGCCGCGCGCAAGGAGCTCACGCGCCTCGCTCCCGCCCTGGAGCGGATCCGCGGCCACTTGGACCCCATCCCCGCCGTGGCGGGGCCCCTCATCCCCGACGAGGAGACGCTCCTGCGTCTGCACGCCCTCGGCTACCTGGATCGCGCTCCCTGAGGCGGAGCTCCTCCCCTGCGAACGCGGAGCAGCCTCTGCGCCGATTTTGACAGCCCGCTTTGCGCCCTGATAGCGTCTGCGGCGTGGTCTCGCGCCGCGCCGGAGCGGGGGCGGCCCTGCGGCTCGTCCCCTGGCTCGTCACTGCCGCGGCGCTCGCCCTGGGTGCGTGGCGCGCAGCCGAGGCGTGGTGGACCACCGACGACGCATTCATCTCCTTCCGCTACGCCCGCAACCTCGTCGAGGGCCAGGGGCTCGTCTTCAACCCCGGCGAGCGCGTCGAAGGCTTCACCAATCTCCTCTGGACGCTGTGGGTCGCCGCCGGCCTCGCGCTGGGGGCGGGCGCCGAGGCCTGGGCCAACGCCTGCGGGCTCGCGGCCTACCTCGCCACGGGGGTGCTCCTGACGGCGGCGCCGCGCCTGGTGGGCTCCCGGCTCGCCGCGGGAGCGTTGCCCATCGCCGCGCTGGGCGCGGCGCTCCACCCGGACTGGATCGCCTGGGCCACCGGCGGCCTCGAGACCTCGGCGTTCACGCTGCTGGCCCTGACCGGCTGCCTGCTCGCGGCGCGCGGGCTCGAGCGCCCGCGCTGGCAGCTCGCCGCCGGCGCCGCGCTGGGCCTCGCCGCGTTGACCCGCCCCGATGGCGTGTTGCTGGCCGCGGTGACGGGAACCTTCGCGTTGCTCTTCGGGCGGCCGCGCCTCGGCGCCGGCGCGCTCCACGCCGCGGGATTCCTCGTGCCCTGGCTCCCGGCGACCGCCTGGCGGGTGGCGTACTACGGGGACTTCTTCCCCAACACCTACTACGCGAAGTCCGCGTACCTGGCGTGGTACGAGCAGGGCTGGCACTACCTCACCCTCTACTACGCCCGCTACTGGCCGCTCCTGCTCGCGCCCGCTCTCCTCGCTCTGGCCGCGCTCCTCGAGCGGCGGCGGCGCGGCCTGGGAGCTGCGGCGGTCGCGGACCCGGCCCGCGGCGCGGCCTGGCTGGGGCTCGCGATGGCGACGGTCTACACGGCGTACGTCGTCCGGGTCGGCGGCGACTTCATGTACGCGCGGCTCCTGGTGCCCACGGCCCCGCTCCTGCTCCTCGGCCTCGAGCAGGGCTGCCTCGCCCTGGCCCCGCGCAGGCCCTGGGTCGGCGCGTGCCTGGGCGCCGGGCTCCTCGCCGCCCTGGCGCTGACCCCGCATCCGCTGCCCGGCCCCGCGAAGCGCCACGGCGTCTCCAACGAGCGGGCCTACTACTCGCCGGCGCGGGTCGCGGCGCTGGATCACATGGCGGAGGTGCTCGGGCGCGCCTTCGCGGGCCTGCCCGTCCGCGTCGCGTTCTTCGGCAGCGAGGCGCGCGTCGCGTACCGGGCCCGTTTTCCCGTGGCCATCGAGAGCCGCGCCGGGCTCACCGACCGCGAGATCGCCCGGCAGCCGCTGGCGCAGCGCGGGCGCGTGGGCCACGAGAAGCTCGCCACGCCGAGCTACCTGATCGAGCGCCGCCGCGCGCACATCACCTTCCACCCGATGGCGCCGGGGCTCCTGGACCTCGATCGCGCGATCCCGCGGGTCTACGCGCGCTTCGACGCGCGGGTGGTCGGTCGCCTGCTGCACTGGGACCCCCCGTTGATGGACGCGCTGCGCGCGCGCGGCGTCGAGATCCAGGACTTCCCGGCCATGCTCGACGCCACCATCGCCGGGCTCGACGCCAGCCCCGACCACGAGGTGCAGCGCAGCTACCAGCAGCTCCGCCGCTTCTACTTCCTGCACGTGGACGACCCGGAGCGCGAGGCCGCCTTCCTCCGCCGGCTGGCGGCCGCCGCCCCGACGCCGCCCTGAGGCGCCCGGTGCCCGCGCGACTCGCAGCCCTCGTCCTCGACCTCCTGCTCTGCGCCAACGCCCTGGCCGCGCTCGCGATCCTCGCGACGGGAGGTGGCGAGTTCTGGCTGGGAACCGTCCACGTCCGCGCCCGAACGGCGAAGAACCTCCTCCTTCTCCTCCTCGTCCTCCTGCCGCTCCGCTTCCGCTTCGGGGATCGCGCGATCCTGGGGCTCTCGTCCCTGCATCCGCAGCGCATCGCCGCCTGGGCCGCGCGGCTCTGTTCCCGCCTCGACCGCGCGACCCGGGAGATCCCGCGGGCTCCGGCCCTCCGGATCGTCACCGCGGGCCTCCTCCTCTCTGCACTCGTCAAGATCCTGAACGCCTGGTTCTACTACGGCTTCTACTCCGGCGACGATGTCGAGATCCACGAGATGACCTTCGCGCGGCTCTTCCAGCGGCCGTGGCAGGCCTGGGAGCTGCGCAGCCCGCTCTACCCGTTCCTCTTCCTGTATCCGGCGCAGGCGGCGGCCCTGGCCCTCGGCCTGGACGCGCCGGGCTCGCTGGTCTTCGCGGGGCGTCTCGTGGTGGTCTCCTTCTCGTCGTGGAACCTCTGGCTCCTCTACCGGATCGGCGCACGGGAGGGAGGCTCGCCCGGGGCGGGGCTCTGGGCCTTCTTCTTCCTGGCGACGAATCAGCTCCACACGAGGTTCGCGAGCAGCGAGCTCCCGAGAACGATCGCTTCCACGTTCCTCCTGCTCTGCGTCGGCGAGCTGCTGCGGCGCCCGCCGCGGGCGCACCGGACCGCCCTGGCGTCGCTCTGGCTCGCCGTCTCGGCAGCCCTGCGCTTCAGCGAGTCGATCTTCCTCCTGCCCGCCCTGATCCTCCTCTTCCGGGAGCGCCGCACCCGCGCGGCCCTTGCCCTGGGCGTCGCGGCGCCCCTCGTGGCCCTCTCGCTCCTGGCTGTCGCCGACGCGCTCTACGGCCGGCCGCCCCTCGCGAGCCTCCGCGCCGTCGTCGACTACACGCTGATCGAGGGCCGCTCGTCGCGCGGCTACCAGCCCGCCCACTGGTACCTGTCGCACCTGGGCCGGTGGACGAACCCTTTCGCGGCGGGCCTCGCCCTCTACGCCGCCGCGAGGCGGCCCTCCTGGGCCCTCGCGTGGCTCGCGGTCCCCGTCGCGGTCCTGAGCCTCCTCCCCCACAAGGAGGAGCGCTACCTGGTCCCGGTCCTGCCATTCCTCGCCCTCCTGGCCGGGGAGGCGGCCCGCGACCTGGTGGCGCGCGCGGCGCGAGCCCGCTCCCGCGCCTTCGCCCTGTGGTTCCTCTACGGACTCGTCGGCGCCACGCTCCTCGAGGTCGACGGCTTCCGCTTCCGCCGCTCCGAGGCCGCCGTGGACGTCGCCCGCGCCCTCGTCCGACACCAGGCGGAGTCGGTGGCGATCCAGGACCCCTGGAAGGCGGGCGGGCGGCTCTACCTGGCGACCGTCCCCCGGGTCGAGGCCTTGGCGCCCGAGGATCTCCGGCGGGAGGACTTCCTCCGCTCCCTCCTCGCCCGGCGCGACCTCGAGTACCTGGCGCTGGCGACGCAGCTCCTCGAGCGCGCGGGCATCCGCGAGCTCTTCGCCGCGGAGGGCCTGCGCGAGGTGCCCCTGCCCCGCTCGACCGGATCCGGCGGCTGGGCGCTCTTCGAGCGCCCGGCGGCCCGCTCCGGGCGGCCGGGGCTCCGTTAGAATGATCTCGCGTGGAACCCGTCGCGCCGCGTTCGAGCAGGGACCTCGCGGGTCCGCGCGCTCGCTCGCCGGCGCAGACCGCCGCCGACCTCGTGGGCGTGGGGCTCTCGGCGCTGGCGCTCTGGGCGACGACCCGCGAGCTGTGGCGCCCGATCAACGTCTACGACGAGGGGCTCCTCCTCACCAACGCCAACCTGCTGCTCCACGGCGGCGTTCCCTACCGCGACTTCTACTCCAACTACCCGCCTGGAGCCCCGCTCCTCTTCGCCGGGCTCTGGACGCTCTGCGGCGTCTCTCCGCTCGCGCCCCGCGTCCTCGGTCTGCTCGCCCACGTGGCGATCGCCGTCCTGGTGGGCCACCTGGCCGCCCGGATCTCCGGGCGGCGGTTCGTGTGGATCGCCGCGGGCCTGACCCTGGGGTGGCTGAGGGCGCTCTTCACCCTGCCCTACGCCTGGCTCCTCGCCCTGGCCACGGCGCTCGCCTTCGTCGCCTTTCTCGGCCGGGCCTGGGACCGGCGTTCGCGCGCCGGCTGGCTCCTCGCCGGCGCGACACTCGGGCTGGTCTCGACCTTCCGGCACGATCTCTTCGCCTATTTCGCCCTCGCCCTGGGTCTCGTGGGCGCGCTTCTCGCGGTCTTCCGGCGGGGTGGGCTGGACCGGCGCGCGCGACCCCTCGCGGGGAGCTTCGCGGTGGGCCTCGCGCTGGTCTTGCTGGCCTTCTGGCTGCCGATCCTGGCCCTGGCCGGGGTCCAACAGGTCGCCGCGGATCTCTACTTCGACCAGGTGCGCTACGTGATGCCCGCGCGGGTGCTGCCCATGGTGCCGCTCTTCGAGCTCACGATGGACACGGCCCTGCCCTTCCGCACGCCCGCCTTCCTGACGCGGCTCGAGGCGGGCGGAATCGTCCTCGCGTTCGCCGGAGTCGGGCTCGCGGGGCTCGTCCTCCTCTTTCATTCCCGCCTGCCCCCCGACCGCCTCCCGATCGCCGCCGCCGTGAGCGCGCTCGCCCTCGCGGTCCTGCCCCAGATGCTGGGGCGAACCGACATGATCCACGCGATCTTCACCGTCTCGCCCGCGCTCATCCTCCTCTGCGCGCTGCTCGACCGGCTGGCCGGCCGGCGCGGGAGCGCGACCGCGCTTCCGCTCTTCGCCGCGGTGGCGGTGCTGCTCGCCCCGCCCTGGCCCACGCTCTGGCCGCCACGGCTTCCGCTGCGCCCGACCCCCGATCCCGCCAAGGCGCTGGCGCGCGGGGCACCGCTTCCGGATCGGCAGGTGGAGCCGCGCCGGAAGGTCCTCGCCTTCATCCACCGCACCACGCGACCCGGCGATCCGATCTTCGTGGGCCTCCAGGATCACCGGCGGATCCTCTCCAACGAGGTGGATCTCTACTACCTGGCCGACCGACCCGGCGCGACCCGCTACCTCCAGTTCGATCCCAACGTGGTGACCCGCGCCAAGGTGCAGAAGGAGATGATCGAAGAGCTCGAACGGCGGCGCCCGGCCGTCGCGATCCTGGTGGACCGCCGCTACATTCGCGAAGAGAACCTCTCGAACCGGATGGGCGCCAGGCTCCTCGATCGATACCTGAGGAGCCGCTACGCGGCCGTGGAGAGGGCCGGCCCCTATCTCATGCTGCTCCGGAAGGACGATCGAGAACGCCGCGCCGGCAGGGGGCCGCGCTGAAGAGCGCACGCCCCGGTCGCTGGCTCGCGCTCCCGCTGCTCCTCGCCGCCTGCGGCGCGCAGCCGCCCGCCGACGCCGCCTCCGCGCTGGCCTCCGCCCGGGCAGATCCCGCCGCGCTCGCGCGGGGCCGGGGCATCTTCCTGGGCACCTGTGGCGGCTATTGCCACGCCACGGAGCCGGGCGGGGGAGGGGATGCGCCGGACCTCTGGGACTGCCAATGGCTCCACGGCGGGAGCGACGCCGAGATCTTCCAGACCATCTCCCGCGGCGTGCCCGGAACCGCCATGGTGGGCTTCGCGGGCCAGCTCGAGGATCGGGACATCTGGCGGGTGATCGCCTGGCTGCGCAGCGCCAGCGCCTGCACGGCCCGCTGAGAAGGCGCTCAGTCGGGAAGCGTATAGGCGATCACCCAGTCGCCCATCTTCGAGCCGGCCATGAAGCGCGCGAAGTTGTAATGGCCGCCCGGCGTGACCACCAGGTACTGCTTTCCCTCGGGCCGGGCCCTGTAGCTGATGGGGCCGGCGTGCAGGCTCGCGGGCAGCTCGAAGGTCGCCAGGACCTCGCCCGTCCGGGCGTCGTGGGCGCGCAGCTCGGGAAGGGCGGTGCCGCCCTGGAAGACGAGGCCCCCCGCCGTCACCAGCAGCGGGCCGAAGTTGAAGACCCCCTCCACGCCCTCGGGATCCCTCCCGACCGGGACCCGCCACAGGATCTCGCCCTTCGCCAGGTCCACCGCCACGAGAAAGCCCCAGGGCGGCGCCAGGCAGTTGATGCCCCCGTGCGTGAATCGCCCGCCGCCCCGGGACACCGGCGCCGGCGCGCTCGGAGCGGCCCCCCCTCCCCCGAGCCGGGCGATCCAGCGCCGCAGGGGATTCCTCGAGCGCGCCGACTCCGGCATCGGCGGGAGGTGGATCTCCATGGCGATGTTGTTGGAGGGCACGTAGAGGATTCCGGTCTCGGGGTCGAAGGCGCCGCCGGGCCAGTCGGCGCCGCCGGAGGTGGCGGGCCGCAGGACCGTCCCCTGCGGGCTCGGCGGCGTGAAGATCCCCTCGTTGCGCAGACCCGCGAGGAGCTCGCGGCAGCTCGCGAGGTGCTCCGGCGTCCGGTTCCAGAGATCCTCCTCGGTGAGCCTGTGGATGGGGACCAGCGCCGGCGGGCGCACGGGGTAGGGCTGGGTGGGCGAGGTCTCCTCCCCCGGAACGGTCGTCTGGGGCACCGGCCGCTCCTCGATGGGGAAGAAGGGCTCCCCCGTCTCGCGGTCGAACACGTAGACGAAGCCCGTCTTGGTGAGCTGCGCCACCACGTCGAACCACGCGCCATCGCGCCGGAGCCGCACCAGCAGGGGCTGGGAAGACACGTCGTAGTCCCACAGGTCGTGGTGGATCAGCTGGTGGTGCCAGACGCGCTCGCCGGTCTCTGCCCGCAGCGCGAGGATCGAATCGGCGAAGAGATTGTCGCCGAGGCGCTTGCCGCCGTAGAAGTCCGGACTGGCCGTGCTGGTGGGCACGTAGACGAGCCCCCGCTGCGGGTCGGCACTGAGCGGTGCCCAGGCGTTGGCCCCGGCCCCCTCCCGCCAGCTTCCGTGCTTCCAGGTCTCGACTCCGAGCTCGCCCTCGCGCGGGATCACGTGGAAGCGCCAGAGCTGGCGCCCGGTCCGGACGTCGTAGCCCCGGATGTCGCCCGAGGGCTGGTCGGGGCGGTTGTCGGCCAGCGAGGAGCCCACCACCACGGCGTTCCCGACGGCCACGGGCGGCGAGGTCATCTTGTGGTTCTCCGGCTGCAAGAGGCGCTCGATTCCCACGTGCAGGTCCACGGTCCCGCCCTTGCCGAAGCGTGGACAGGGCCGCCCGGTCTCGACGTCGAGGGCGATGAGCCGCGAGTCGATGGTGGCGACGAGCAGGCGCCCGGCGCAGAAGCCCTGTGCCCCGGGGTCGCGCCAGTACTCGACGCCGCGGTTCACGTAGCCGTTCACGTAGCTCCGCTCGCGGTCCACCTGGGGATCGAAGACCCAGAGCTCCTCGCCCGTCTCGGGATCGAGGGCGATCACCCGGTTGTAGGGGGTGGAGAGGATCAGCCGCCCCTCCACCAGGAGCGGCGTGGCCTCGTAGGCGGTGCCGCTCCGGCCGCGCCAGTCCGCCCCCGGCACGAAGAAGTCCCCGTGCTGGTAGGTCCAGGCCACCTGGAGCCGGGCCACGTTGCCCCGGTGGATGTCCGCGAGCGCCGCGTAGCGGGAGCCCCCGGCGTCTCCACCCGGGTGCGGCCAGCCCGTAGTCGCGGGCGCCTCGCCCCGCGCCGGTCCGCCTGGCCCGAGGAGCCCCGCCAGGAGCAGCAGAAGAGCCGCAACGTCCCCGGTCCCGTGTCGCACGTGGCCTCCCGAAGCAAAGGGGGCGCTAGGGTATCCGAAACCGCGTGAGCCGATCCCGCCCGCGCGGCCTCACTCCAGCGCGGTCCCGTGGGCCGGGGGCCAGCCCGGGCAACAGGACCCTCCCAGCTCTCGCGCGCCGCGGGCGAGGAGCCCTTCCAGGCGGGCGACCTCGCCCGCCGCGCGGATGCCGAAGGCCTCGGCGGGCGCGGCGGTGAGGCTCTCGCACGCCACCCGGCAGGACTCCGCCCAGCGCCCCTGACGGGCGTGGAGCCGGGACAGGGCCGCGCCGCACCTGAGGCGCCGCTCGGAATCGACCCACGGGGCGAAATCCAGCGCCCGCGCCCGCTCGTAGCTCCGAATCGCCTCCTCTACGCGGCCGACCGCCTCCCAGCGGGCCGCCGCCAGGAGGTGCTGCTCGCCGAGACCGCGGTCGCGCCCGAAGTCCGCCACGGGCCAGAACGCCAGCGCCGCGAAGGCGCTGAGCGGGGCCAGGGATCGCAAGAGCGCGCGAAGCTCCCGGGCGGCCAGCCTCCGCCACCACCAGCGGAGCTGAAGGGAGGCGAAGACGAAGAGCAGCAGCGCGGCGGGCAACCGATAGCGCGCCAGCACGAACGTCGCGACGAACGCGGCGCATTGCAGGCCGAGCCACAGGTAGAGCAGCAGGTAGCGCCGCGCCTGGCCCAGGGAGCAGACGACCCCCGTGAGCCCGATCGCTGCCAGGAGTCCGAAGCCCGGTGGGTCGTAGCGGAGGATCGGCGACCACTGCTGGTAGAAATAGATGTTGTCGCTGGTGCCGACCTCCACGTGGTTCCAGAAGAGCCGGAACTTGCGCCAGAGGTTGGCGAGGAAGCGCCCGGGATCCGCCCGGATGTCGGCCAGCGCGCGATCTCGCAGCAGGCGAGCCAGCTCCGACGGGGTCGGATCGCCGGGCTGGCGCCGGTACTCCTGTCGGTAGGCCTGCAGCGAGGCACCGGGAATGCGGGCCAGGTCGTCGGGCAGGGGCATGAACGAGCCCGTCGCGCGGGCGTTGTTGCCGATGTAGAAGGTGAGGCCCGCGTTCGAGGTCAGGAGCACCCAGTCCCGGCCCACGGCGTGGTTGCGAAGCGCCACGGCGCCGACGACGACCAGCACCGGAAGGCCCACGGCGGCGCTCCGGAGCAGGCGCTCCCGCCAGGAGGGAGTCCGCTCGGCTCCCAGCAGGATCCAGGCAATGGCCCCCGGCAGCAGGAGCAGGGCGGTCCCGTGGGCCAGGATTGCGAGCGCGAGCGCCATCCCGCCGAGCAGCCAGCCCGCGAGCCCGGGCCGGCGGGGTGCGCGGAGCAGCAGGGCCAGGGCCAGGGCGTTCAGGAAGACGACGAGCTGGGTGGCCATGATCAGCGTGTCGTGAAAGACGAGCGGCGAGTAGAACGCCGCTCCGAGCCCCGCGAGAAGCGCGACCCGCTCGTCCGCCACCAGGCAGCCGATCCAGAAGAGGAGCACGCAGGTCAGGGCGCCCCCGAGCGCCTGGACCAGGGCCGCGGTGTGCAGCTCGTCCCCGTAGCGCACCCGCTCGGCGGCGGGCCGGTCCGGCAGATCGGTCAGCAGCGCGTAGGTACCGGCCAGCACGGTTGGGTAGAGCGGAGCCATGAAATAGACGTCGTCGCTCTGCGGCCGGCCCGCGACCACGCGCCGGGCCAGCTGGTCGTAGTAGCGGCCGTCGAGCAGCGGAATATTGCGATCGTGGAAGATGGTCCCGCGGATGGCCTCATAGTGCGCGACCCGCAGCGTCGTCGCCGCGCCGAAGATCAGCAGGCCAAAGAGCCACGGACGCCAGCGCCGCGGCAGCGCCCCGGCATCCGCCTCGTGGGCCGGCGGGGGCGCGCCGGCCGCCGGGTGGGCCGGGGCGCGGGTCTTCGGTACGGTGGCGGAATCCAGGGGCGCCTCCGGGATCGAGATCACCGCGCCATGGTTTCGCCAGCGCAGGAGCGCGTCAAGCCGATGGGGGATCGGTTGCCGCGGGGGGATCCGCGCCCGGGGAGCCCAGCGCCAGAGGTGGCATGCGCGAGCCCGCCATCGGCCTCGACTTCGGCACGACCAACAGCTCCCTCGCGATCTCGAGGGAAGGCGGTCGCCCGCAGCTCGCGCGCTTCCCGAGCCCGGACGGCCGCAGCGAGATCTTCCGCTCCCTCCTCTACTTCGAAGAGGGCGAGAGGGGTGGTCAGCCCCGGGTCCTGGCCGGGCCCGCGGCGATCGCCGGCTACCTCGCGAGCGAGGAGAAGACCGGCCGCCTGATGCAGTCGCTCAAGTCCTTCCTCGCCAGCCGGCTCTTCTCCTCCACCAGCGTCTTCGGTCGCTCCTACCGGCTCGAGGAGCTGATCGCGCTGCTCCTCGGTCCCTTGCGCGAGGAGGCCGAGCGCGATCTCGGCACGCGGATCCGGCGGGTGGTCGCGGGCCGGCCCGTCCACTTCGTCCAGGCCGAAGGCCCGGAAGACGACGAATTCGCGCTGGCCCGGCTGCGGGCGGCGCTCCACAACGCGGGCTTCGAGGACGTGACCTTCGAATACGAGCCGGTCGGCGCCGCCTACCACTACGAGCGGGAGCTCGAGCGCGACGAGCTGATCCTGATCGCGGACTTCGGCGGCGGCACCAGCGACTTCTCGCTCCTGCGGGTGGGCCCTTCCTTCCGGCACGACGAGGGCCGGCGCGATTCGATCCTGGGTCACGATGGCGTGGGCCTGGCCGGCGACGCCTTCGACGGAAAGCTCGTGCGCCATCTCGTGGCCCCGCGGCTGGGGCGCGGGACCGAGTTCCGCTCCTCGCTGGGCGACCCGCTGCCCGTCCCGGGCTGGATCTACCGCCACCTCGAGCGCTGGCACCACCTCTCCTTCCTCCGCTCCCCCCGCACCCTCGGGCTCCTGCTCGACCTGCGCCGGGAGGCCCTCGCGCCCCGGGGGCTCGACGCGCTCGTCCACGTCGTGGAGCACGACCTGGGCTTCCCCTTGCACCGCGCCACGGAGGAGACCAAGCGAGCCCTCTCGGTCGGGAGCCGGGCGCGCCTGCGGCTCGCCCACGAGGATCTCGAGATCGAAGGGGCCGTTGCGCGGGACCGCTTCGAGGCCTGGATCGCCGAGGAGGTCCAGGCCATCGGCGCCTGCGTCGATCGCCTGCTGGCCCGGACCGGCGTCGCCCCGGGGCAGGTGGACCGCGTGTTCCTGACGGGCGGCTCTTCCCTCGTTCCCGCGGTGCGGGGCCTCTTCCTGGGGCGTTTCGGCGCGGAGCGCCTGCGCGGCGGCGCCGAGCTCACGTCCGTCGCGAGCGGCCTGGCGCTCCGCGCGGGCCGGGGAGGAGCCCCCGCCTAGGCCCGGCGGGGTCGCCTCGCCGCGGAGGCGCTGCGGGAAGCGCCCAGGATCCGGCGGCGGAACTCGCGGATGACGGGCAGGCGATCGAGCCAGGCGGACGCGTCGGCTCGCGACGCATCGTGCTCGCTCACCTCTCCCGCGAACCCCTCCGGGATCTGGCCGTCCGGCCCGCACTCCTCTTCGGCGCTCTCCCCGCCGTGGTACTCGTAGCCCGGAACGAAGAGCTCCTCGTCGGCCACCACGTCGACCGTGCGAACGCCATAGCTCGAGATCTCCGTCGTCGTCGCCTGGGGAGGAACGATCCAGACGTGCCGGGGCGCCGCCATGAAGAGATACTGGACCTTGCGATTCGACGACAGGATGCGGAACCTGCGGAGCTTGCCGCCGTAGAGCCGGCTCGTCGAGGAGCTCACCTCGAGGACGCCGCGGCCGAAGTCCGGCTCGAAGCCCCGGGCGAAGCGCAGGGAGGTCGGGTCGTTCCTGCGGGTGAAACGCGCGATGCTCCGGCCCCGGTTCACGAGGTTCCGCGGGTCTGCCTGGGCTCTCCGCCTCGGCCCCGTGAAGTCCCGATAGGCCTCGATCCGATGCTCCGGCCCCCGCCGCAGGACGAGCCCCACGGCCGCCTCGTCCCAGCAAGCGCGTCGAACGCTCCGACTCAGGGTCTCGAGGGCCGTCTGGACCTCGAGGGGCAGGTCGGTCGTCGCTTCGGCGGAGGAGACGACCTCGTCTCCCCCCACGACGCTGACCCGGACGTCGCCCTTGCCGATCCAGTTCTCGCTCCTCGAACGGACGTAGTGGGACGCGGATCGCCAGACCAGCGAGAGGTCCTTGTAGAAGATCCGCGGATGGAGCGCGCTCCGGCTTGCGGCGGCTCGATTCCCCGCCACGTAGGCCACGAAGAACCGGATGTCGTCGTTCTCGCGAACGCAGGTCAGGTAGTAGGTCGTGTCGAAGAGGTCGACCTTGTGCCTCGGGAGGTAGCCCAGGGAGAGCAGGCGCCGGGGATTCCGCCCGGCGCTGCCGGCGGGCCGGATCTCGGCGCCGTCCTCGATCCGCCGCAGGAACTCCCGCTCGACCCCTCGCGGAGAGAGGGGGGAGGGCTGGGCGCTCGGCGCGATTCGCGTGGGGATGGCGGCCTGCATTCCGGGAGCCGGACGATGCCACAGGAGCGCGCATTTTCCCCTTCAGCCCGACCCCCCCACCGGCCGACCCAGGGGAGTGCGCATCCTCGTGGTCGACGACGACCGCCTCTGCCGGAGCCTGCTCCAGGACGCCCTGTGCGGCTGGGGCCACGAGGTCCTCTGCGCCGAGGACGGGGCACAGGCCTGGGAGCGCCTCGAGGCGGATCGCGCGATCTCCCTGGTGATCACGGACTGGGTCATGCCGCGGCTCGACGGCCTCGAGCTCTGCCGGCGGATCCGCGCCGCCGAGTTCTCGCCCTATCTCCCGGTCCTGCTCAGCACCTCGCGGAACGAGGAGGAGGAGGTGGCCCAGGGCCTCGCCGCCGGCGCCGATGCCTTCCTCACCAAGCCGCTCCACCTGCCCACGCTGCGCGCCCAGCTGCGGGTGGCGGAGCGCATCCTGCAACTCGAGGAGCGGCTCGAGTCCCGCCTGCGCTGCCTCGCCGAGGCCCACGAGCGCATCCGGCGCGATCTCGAGGCCGCGGCGGCGGTCCAGCGCGCGCACCTCCCCGAGCGGCCCCCGTCGCTCGGGAAGCTCGAGTTCGCCTGGGCGTACGAGGCCTGCGAGACGCTGGGCGGCGACATGTTCAACGTGTTCCGGCTCGACGAGAGCCACGTGGGGATCTACGTGCTCGACGTATCCGGCCACGGGACCGCCGCCGCGCTGCTCTCGGTGAGCCTGAGCCGGGCTCTCGTGCCCCATCCCCAGCAGGGGGGCATCCTCAAGCAGCCGCGGCCCGCGCCGCCCTACTACGAGATCCTGGCGCCCGCCGAGGTCGCGGCGGAGCTCAACCGCCGCTTCCCCCTGATCGACGAGGCGGGGCGCTTCTGCACGCTCCTCTATGGGATCCTGGACGTCGCGAGCCACCGCTTCCGCTACGTCTCCGCCGGCCACCCCGATCCGATCGTCGTCCTGGGAGAGCACCGGCTCGCGCAGCGGGGGGCCGGAGGCCCGCCGATCGGCGTGCTCCAGGACGCGGGCTGGGAGGAAATCGAGCTCCAGCTCGCTCCGGGATCGCGGCTGCTCCTCTACACGGATGGTGCGAGCGAGGCCGCGAACGAGCGCGGGGAGCGCTTCGGGGAAGAACGGCTGCTCGCGGCGATCGCGGGGGCCCGGGACGGCGAGGCCCCGGGCATCGCCGGGACCATCGCCCGGCTCCGGGCGCAGCTCGCCGCGTTCGGCGGCGGCCGCCCCCCGCACGACGACGTGACGCTCCTGGGCCTCGAGATCGCCTGAGCGGAAGCCGGCGCGCGCCCTACTCGAGGTGGGCGCGGAGCATCCAGGCGTTCTTCTCGTGCACCTGCATGCGGCGCACGGCCAGGTCCACCGTGGCGTCGTCGCTCACCTTCTGGGCGGCGTTCAGCACGCGCCGGGCGGTGGCGACCAGCGTCCCCTGGTCCGCCGCCAGCGCGTCGAGCATGGCGGCCGCCTCGGGGACGCCCTCCGCCTCCTGGATCTTCGTCAGGGGTCCGAACTCCGCGTAGCTCCCCGGAGCCGGGTAGCCGAGGGCGCGGATCCGCTCCGCGATCTCGTCGACCGCCAGGGCGAGCTCCTGGTACTGGAGCTGGAAGAGGGCGTGCAGGGTGTTGAACATCGGTCCCTTCACGTTCCAGTGGAAGTTGTGGGTCTTGAGATAGACCGTGTAGCTGTCCGCCAGCAGGCGCCCGAGCGCCTCCGCCACCGGTTTCCGATCGCCGGCCTTCTTCGCCATGGTGCTCTCCTCCCTCGGCCCGGGGGCCGGGTCACGCGGCCTCCAGCGTCGGCTGCCCCGGCTTCCAGTTGCAGGGGCAGAGGCCGCCCGTCTGGAGGGCGTCGAGCACGCGCAGCACCTCCTCCGGGCTGCGGCCGACGCTCGAGTCGTTCGCGGCGGCGAAGCGGATCACGCCCTCCGGGTCCACCAGGAAGGTAGCGCGCAGGCACACCCCTCGACCGCGACGCGGCACACCGAGAGCGCCTGGTCGCGCAGGCAGTGGCCGTCCTTCGAGGAGCAGGACCAGAAGCGCGACCAGGCCGTCCGGCCCTTCGCCCCACCTGCGCCGGGTCGGCGCATCGGCCTGTCTGGCGGCGCGCCTCCTCCCGCGGCGCGGAGTTCCGTCAGCTGGGAGGGCTCCTGCGGCGGGCGCGGCCGGTCGCGGAGGCGCGTCCCCGGCGCGCCAGGGCGGCGCGCAGCTCGGCGAGTGCGCGCGGCGGGGCCGGGGCGGCTCGCCCGCCGAAGCGCTCGGCCAGGTAGGCCTCGGTGAGCGCGTGGAAGGGCGCTCCGACGGGGGCCCCGAGGCGCGCCTCCACCTCGGAGGCGAAGCTGCGGGCGGTGGCGGCCGGGGCGCGCAGGAGGCCGCGGCGCGCGAGGAGCCGCAGGGCCTGCGCGTATCCGGCGGGGAGGGCGTCGCGGCGGCACGCCCGGCGCCGGAGCAGCCCCAGGCCGGCTGCCGCGAGGAGACCGCCGGCGCCCAGCAGGGGGGCGAGCCAGCTCGGCGCCCGCGCGGCGCCCCAGGCGCGGGAGCCCGGGTCCGCGGGGCGCTCCGCCCCCCGCCTCCTGCCCTTCCAGGCCAGCCAGGCCCGCTGGGCGGCGCGGATCTGGTCGGCGCGGTCGAACCCCACCACGCGCTGGTACCACCAGAGCTCGAGGGCGCTCGCGAGCTCCCGGGCGCGCTCGGAGAGCGAGCTCGCGGGCAGCGGGCGCGCGCGCAGGTCCGCCGGCGTCGGGTCGTAGCGGACCCAGCCGACGCCCTCGTAGTGCACCTCGACCCAGGCGTGGGCATCGGAGCGGCTGAGCTCCAGGAAGTCGCCGATCCGGTTCTCGCGGCCGCCGGCGAAGCCGTTCACGAGGCGTGCCGGGAGCGAGAGGCTGCGCAGCAGCACCACCATGCCCGAGGCGAAGTACTCGCAGTGGCCGGCCAGCTCGCCCAGCAGGAAGGCCTCCACCGGGGAGCGCGGGGCGCCGGGGGGAGGCAGCGGGGGAGTGTCCTGGTAGCGGCCGCGCTCGAGGAGGAAGCGCTCGACGGCGCGCACGCGCTCGGCGTCGCTCCCCGCCCCGCCTGCGCTCTGCTCGGCCAGCGCGCGCAGCTCCGGCGCGAGGGGCGGGAGCTGGAGGAAGCGCGCGCCGCTCCCGCGCGGGGGAATGGCCGCGCGCCCGCGCAGCTCCGCGTCGCTCCACTCGCGGCGGAGGCTCCGGACCTCGTAGCGCACGCGATCCTCGGCCTGGTCCGGCGCGTAGAGGCCCCCGTTCTCGTCGCGCTCCAGGCGGCGCAGCGTCCCGGCGAGGCCGCGCACCTCGCCGGCTCCGAAGACGACGCCCGCCGACACGGGCTCGCGCACGATGCGCTGCACCAGGTCGACCTCGTGAGGCCGACTTCCGAGGCTGACGCCCATCTCGGGGCTCCCCGCCACCAGCGAGCGGCGCGGGGGCGTGATCGACCAGCGCTCGCCGTCGAAGTGGTCGAAGGCGAGACCGCGCCAGTAGGACTCCCCGCGCGGCGGCGGGAGGCCCTCCAGGGTCTCGATGCGCAGCACCCGGGTGGGGTCCTGGCGGATGCGGCCGAGGTCGCCCAGGGCCACGGTGTCGCTGAAGCCGGCGGCGGCGAGGGGGAGGCCCAGGCGCGAGCCCGCGACGACGCTCGATCGGAGGCGCGGGAGGACCAGGAAGAAGGCGAGGGCCAGGAGGATCGAGAGGCCCGAGGCGAGGAGCGTCGTGCGCAGCAGGCCCGGCGTGAGGGCGCGCGTCACGGCGTGGGCGTCCCCGGCCTCGGCCGCCTCCATGCGCAGCGTGTGGACGAGGAGCGTCCAGACGGCGGCGACCACGAAGGTCGCCAGCAGCGGCGGGAAGAAGACGCTGTCCGTGAGGCTCGAGGCCAGCACCACCTGGAAGAGCGCGAGCGCCACCAGCAGGAACTCGCTGCGGCGCGGGCGCGCGTCCAGGAGCTGGAGGGCCTGGGCGAGGGCCGCGAAGTGGGCCAGCGCGATGCTGGAGGGCCCCCCGCGCAGGGCCACGCGGATCGTGGTCGCGGTGACGAAGGCCATCCCGAGGTTCAGCGCCAGCGGGCTTCGCTGGAGGCCCAGGGGCCGCTCGCGCAGCAGGAGCGTTCCGAGGAGCAGCGCCGCCTGGACCGCCACGACCCAGGGCTCGAGCTGCTCGGTGATCCACAGCGTCGCGCTCGCCACCAGGACCAGGAGCCAGGCCGAGGCCGGGCGCGGCGCGGCGACTCGCGAGCGGAACTCCCGCCGACTCACGGGGCCTCCGCCGCCGCCGCGGCGCCGGGCTCGACCCGGGCCAGGAAGGCCAGGAGGCGCGCGCGCTGGCCCGCGCCGGCCTCGGCGGGGAGGCGGCAGGCGTCCGTGCGGAGCCCGACGCGGCGCCCGGCCTCGAGGAGCGCCACCACCTGGGAGGCCGCGCGGCGCACGGCGCCCTCGAACTCCGCGCCGGCGACGGCGCCCGCCGTGCGCAGGCGCACCTCGACCTCGGGGCTCTGCTCGGGCTCGAGCCGGCGCGCGAGGAGGGCCCCGCGCCGCAGGGAGGCGCGCCAGTGGATGCGCCGCGCGGGGTCGCCGGGGGCGAACTCGCGCAGGCCCGCGGCCGCACTCCCCGCCGCGCCCTGGGCGCTCCGGCCCTCGTCGCCGGACCGGGGGCCCCCGAGCGCCTCGGGCACCGGGAGCGGCTCCACGGCGGGGTAGACCAGGGTGTGCTGGGCGCGCTCGCTCGCCATGGCCTTCGAGAAGAGGCCGAAGGGGAAGCGGGTCGAGATGCGGAAGCCGCTGAGCTCGAGGGCCCCGCGCCGGGGGGCCAGGAGCCGATAGCTCGCGAGCTCGGTCTCGCCGGGTCCGATCCGCAGGGCGAAGACGCGCCCGCAGACGCGCGGGCCACCCGCGGGCCCGCGCAGCTGGTCCTCCACCACCACGGCGAAGGCCGGCACGCGCCGCTGCCCGTTGCGGATCTCGAGGCCCACGACCCCGGCGGCCCCGGCGAAGAGCTCCCGGGGCAGGCGCCTGCGGACCTCGATGCCGCGCAGGGCCGACTCGGAGAGCACCCCCGAGAGCACCAGGAAGGCCAGCATCAGCGAGAGCACCAGGTAGAGCAGGTTGTTGCCGGTGTTGAGGGCGGCAAAGCCCACGCCGAAGGTGAGGGCGAAGAAGCACCAGCCGGCGCGCGTGGGCCGCAGGGTGCGCGGCGGCCGCAGCCGCAGAAGCCGTCGAAATCGCGCCCGTCGCAACGGTTCCCCCGAGCCTCGCTCGGCGTCGCCTCGCTGCGCGCCCTTCGGGCTAGCGCTCAGCGCGGGACCGGCACCTGATCCAGGATCTCGCGCAGGATCCACGCGGCCTCCTCGCGGCCGCGGGCGGGAACCGCGCGCGGGTCGAGGGTGAGGCGATGGCCGAGCACGTCCAGGGCGAGCTCGCGCACGTCCTCGGGGATGCAGTAGCTGCGCCCGTCCAGCAGCGCGCGCGCCTGGGCGGCGTGCCGCAGGGCGAGGGCGCCGCGGGGTGAGGCGCCGATCCGCACGGCCTCGTGCTCGCGGGTCTCGCGCACGATGGCGAGCAGGTAGGCCACCAGCGAGTCGTCGAACTTGACGAGCCGCGCGGCCCGTTGCAGGGCGAGGACGTCCTGGGTCCCGAGGACCGGAGCGAGGTGCGGGAGCTCGGTCGCCCCCGGGTCGTCGCGCAGGACCGCCGCCTCGTCCTCCAGCGCCGGGTACCCGATCCCGCGCCGCACCAGGAAGCGGTCGAGCTGGGAGTCCGGCAGGGGGTGGGTCCCGTGGTGCTCGAGCGGGTTCTGGGTGGCCACGACGAAGAACGGGCGCGGGAGCGGGTGCGTCGCGCCGTCGAGGCTCACGGCGCCCTCGCTCATGGCCTCGAGCAGGGCCGACTGGGCCTTGGGGCCCGCGCGGTTGATCTCGTCGGCCACCACCACGTTCGCGAAGATCGGACCGGGCTGGAAGAGGAGCCGCCCGGTGGGCGCGCCGGCGCGCAGCTCGGGCACCGCCGTCCCCAGGATGTCGCCCGGCAGGAGGTCGCTCGTGAACTGGATGCGCCGGAAGCTGGCGCGGATCGAGCGGGCCAGGGCCTGGGCCAGCGTGGTCTTGCCCACCCCCGGCACGTCCTCCAGGAGGAGGTGACCGCCGGCGATCAGGGTCTCGACCGCGCGGCGCACCACCTGGGCCTTCCCGCACAGCGCGCGCTCCACGTTGCTGCACAGCAGGGCGGCGGAGGCGGCCGCCTGCTCGGCCGAGAGCGGCGGCGGGGCCCCCGGCGGGCTCGGCTCGGGGCTCCGGGCATCGGCCTGCACCGATCTCGTTTCGGCCCGCGGCCGCCGCGCTGAAGCGGACGGCTGCGCTCCGGCGCGCGTCCCAGCGGCAGGAGCGCGCGCAGCTCCCCGGGCGTCCGGCGTTTCCGGCGCGGCGCAAAGTCTTGCAACCCGGGCTCGGATCCGTTGTAGAGTCCAACCCATGACGACCACCCTGACGAGACGCGGTTTCCTCTCCGCGGTGGCCGGGGGAACCCTGGCCGCCGCCTCCTTCAGGCGCGTGCCGGGCGCCAACGACCGGATCTCCATCGGGCTCATCGGCTGCGGCGGTCGCGGCGCCGGGCTCCGGCGCATGGCCAAGACCTCCGCCGAGGACATGAACGCCGAGATCACGGCGGTGTGCGACCTCTGGAGCTACAACCGCGAGCGGGCCGTGGCCGACACGGAGGCGAAGTTCGGCAGGAAGCCGCGCTCGTTCAAGTATCACGAGGACCTGCTGGCGCTCCAGGACCTGGACGCGGTCATGATCGCCACGGGCGACTTCCAGCACGCCAAGCTCCTCGTAGACGTGGTCCGCGCCGGCAAGGACTGCTACTGCGAGAAGCCCATGGCCAACGTGCTCGAGGAGGCCATCCTCGCGCGCGACGTGGTGTTGGCATCGAAGCAGGTCGTGCAGATGGGCTCCCAGTGGGTGAGCGATCCGTACCAGCGGACGGTCCGGGACATCGTGCGATCGGGGCAGCTGGGCCGGATCACGCGCATCGCGCAGACGTGGAACAAGAACGAGGAGCGCTGGCACAACCCGGACAACCCGAACGTGAAGCGCATCCGCGAGGAGGACACGGACTGGAAGCGCTGGCTCCTGGGCAAGCCGCACCGGCCCTTCGATCCCTGGGCCTACTTCGAGTTCCGGATCCACAGGGATTTCTCGAGCGGCATCCCGGACCAGTGGATGAGCCACGGCGCGGGGCTCGTGCACTTCTACATGGACGAGGAGATCCCCGAGACGATGGTCGCGAACGGGGGCATCTACGCCTGGAAGGACATGCGCGAGAACCCCGACACCTTCACGGCGGTGGCGACCTACCCGAAGGGCTTCGTCCACGTCTTCCAGACCCAGTTCGGCAACTCCTTCGGCAGCCATTCGGCGATCATGGGCACCCAGGGCACGCTCTGGTCGGAGGGCGGCGAGGGCAGTCAGCTCTGGACGCTCACCCCGAAGGGCGGCCTCCCCACCGACCCGCGCCCGCGCCCGGGGCACCGGCCGCTGAGCGACGAGAAGGCGCTGGTCCACGACCTGCCGGCGCCGCTGATCGAGCCCAGCGACGACAGCAAGGACCACTACGACGACTGGATCCAGGCCATGCGGCGGCGGACCCAGCCCAACGGCGACATCCACACGGGATTCAAGCACTCGGTGGCGGTGATCATGGCGGCGCGCGCCTACCGCGAGGGCAGGAAGATGTACTGGGACGCAAGGCGCGAGCGGATCCTCGACCATCCGGCCTGACGCCGCGGCGCGAGCCCGATCGCTCTGGGCGGCGCGGCGACGGGCGCCTGGCGCGGAGGCGACACCTTGATGGGATTGTTGATTCGGCTTCGCTACCTGGCGGCCGTCGTCGTGGTGATCTTCGCGGTCCACGCGGTGGGCTTGCTCGTACTGGGAACGATGCGCGCCTACCAGGCGTACGGGCTGCTCGCGCAGGGACCGGGCTGGCAGGGGAGCGACAGGCCCGGCATCCACATCGCGGAATCGGTCGACGCCCTCCTCTTCGCCCTGGTCTTGATCGTGCTGGCCCTGGGAACCGCGAACCTGTTCCTCACCTCCGCGCAGGAGGGGAGTGACCTCCCGATCCCGGCGTGGATCAGGGTCCGCAACCTGACGGAGCTGAAGCTGCTGCTCTGGGAGGGGATCTTGCTTGCGCTGCTGGTCGCGTCGTTGACCAGGTTCATCGCCAATCTGGAACACCTCAGCTGGGTGGACCTCGTCATGCCGGTAGCGATTCTCATCCTGTCGCTCAGCCTCTTTCTCTTGAAGCGCGGTACCGATGAGAACGCCAGGGAAGACGGCAACCGCTAGTGTCCCGTTCCTGAAGTTTGAGGTACATATCGAGCCACCGTACGTCCCCCTGCTACAAGGGGGAAGCCGTGGCGCGAGGACGACCGAAGGCGAGGCTGATCGTGGCTCCGGGCGAG
>Ga0187892_10000589_pt1 | contig 93615 bp, 92 predicted proteins | sample MA1701073metaG_FD_139345 | JGI IMG/M metagenome (GOLD analysis project Ga0187892, IMG submission 139345) | Bio-ooze microbial communities from a basaltic lava cave in the Kipuka Kanohina Cave System on the Island of Hawaii, USA - MA170107-3 metaG ... | reverse complement strand
GTCGGACTTGGCGTCGGCGTATCGGTCGGCGCTGACGTCGGCGTGTCGGTCGGACTTGGCGTCGGCGTATCGGTCGAACCCGGCGTCGGCGTCTCGGTTGGTGTTGGCGTGGGCGTGTTGGTTCGTGTTGGCGCGGGCGCGTTTGTCGGCGTTGGCGAAGGCGCGTCCGTCGGCGTCGGCGTATCGGTCGGACCTGGCGTCGGCGTATCGGTCGGATTTGGCGTCGCCGTATCGGTCGGCGCTGGCGTCGGCGTGTCGGTCGGACTTGGCGTCGGCGTATCGGTCGGACCTGGCGTCGGCGTCTCGGTTGGTGTTGGCGTAGGCTTGTTGGTTCGTGTTGGCGCGGGCGTGTTGGTCGGTGTTGGTGTGTCGGTTGGCGTCAGACTCCCTGTTGATGGGGGAACTTGGGGTGGCGTATTCGCAGTTGTCACTGGCGTGGCCGTCGAGATCGGCGTTAGTGCAGAAGGCCCCGTTTGCGTCGACCAAGGCGACGGGGTGGCGGTTGTTGTTGATTCACTTACCGTCGCAGGAGTCTCGGCGGCCGGGTTCGGCTGGACGCTCGCCGTCGGGGTGGGAGCTGCCGGCGACGTCGACAGCCCCACCGACGTCAGCGGACCGCTGTGGCATCCGACCGGGCAAACGGTCCCCGATACGACGATCGCCGTCCCTGCGCCGCCAATCAGAACGAACGCCAGGACGAGGACAAGCAACGCTGATATTTCGCCGCTCTCGCTCGACCCCACTATTCTCCGGTTCAACCTGCGCATCTATGCAACATCCTTCATGAAATAGACGTGGGTATTTGAGGGGTGTTGCGCAGGCCAGCCTCTACAGGTTGGATTTAGCGGTCGGCGTCGAAGGCAGCTGGTCGCTTTCGAAGGCAGTGGGGCAGACGGTTTCGAAAGGAATCTGGACGCCGCTCTTAGTCTCTGATAGACCGAGAGTGGCTATGGCGCCCCCGAAAGGACTCGCGCCCTCAACCCGCTGCTTTAGAAGGAGTCCGGTCGTTTCCGGCGCAGAAATCGGGGTATGCGTATCTGGGCGACGACCCCGCTAGCAGGCAGCTGCTCAGCAAAGCAAAGGCTAAAGCAGCTGCCTAAAGCAAAAATGGCCGCGTCGTTGGGCGGCGTTACCATAAGCTCCTAGAACTGTACCGTCTCGATCTCGTAGACCTGAGCGTGCGCGCGGAACTTTGGCGCCAGGTCCGACAGCACTGCATCCTTCGAAGACGCCTCGACTACCGCCCAGCCGGCGTGGTGGCCAAACGGACAAGAGCAGAAGAACTCGCGGCGCTTGAGGACGCTGGGAGTGCCGAACTCCTCCAGTTCTTTGCTCATCGCCTCGCACTCTGCGTCATTGTGCTCGCCGCACTCGAGAAGGTACTTAGCCATTATTTTCCTCCTTATCTATATTCTCTCGCTTCACGTTATTTCTGGCAGGCGTAGTAGATGTTCAGGAAGTCGCCCTCGACCTGACCGGTGCTGATACTAGTGAAACCGGCCTCGGACAGGAGTTCGTGGGCTTTCTGCTCGCCCCAGCATGTGCCCAGGCCCTCGCCATCGAGTGCCAGCGAAACCGTCATGCAGTGGAACGTCGAGAACATGAAAAGCGCCGGGCCCATCGGGTGATCGTAGTTCTCCTCCAGGTTGCTCGATGCGGCGATGTCGCCCATCAGGAACGTTCCGCCTGGCTTGAGTGCCATCGCCACGCCAGCGAGCACCCGGCGGGGATGCGCCTGGTCGTGGATAGTGTCGAAGGCTGTGATCAGGTCGTACTGACCCGGCTCGTCCAGCTTCGAGACGTCCTTGACCTCGAAGGCGGCATTGGGAAGTCCCCAGGCCTTTGCTTCTGAACGACCGAGCGCGACGCCTTCTTCCGAAAAGTCGTATCCAGTGAAGTTGCTCCTTGGGAAGGCCCTAGCCATCACGTTGATCGCGTGGCCGGCGCCGCAGCCGATGTCGAGCACGGCGATTCCCTCTCGCAGACGACCGACAATACCGGGGGCCAAAGGGAGGATAGCGTCAACCAGCGCGGCATCGTATACGCGCGCTGTTTCCTCGCCCTGCAGGCGCTGGAAACTTGGATACTTCGAGTAGGGAACTCCACCGCCGTTGCGGAAAGCCTCAACGACATCGCCTTCAACGTTACCGACGAGCGGGACGTACTGCATGAAGAAAGCGAAGTTGTTTGGCCCCGCTTCCCTCGTCAGGAATGCCGCGTGTTCTGCGGGCAAGCTGTACGCTTTGTTGGCCGGGTCGAACTCGACGAGCCGAGCCAGGGTAACTCCGCCGAGCCATTCGCGGACGTACCGCTCGTTGAGCCCGGCCGTTTTCGCGATCTCCTCGCTTGTTGACGGCGGCAGCTTCGCCATCACGTCAAATAGCCCCGTCTGGTGGCCAACGCTACTGAACAGCGCGATCGCCGAGTAGTTCAGCGTCTCAAGCATCTTCCCCGCGAATGCGTCGGCCTTCGCCTGATCGAACGTTTCGGTTGCCTGTGTCATCTCTCTCCTCCTGTTGACTTATCTATCAGTGTCCGCCGGGTGCGCCGAGACTGAAGCCAGGGCGCGTCCGGCGAACCACTGATGAAGGAAAGGCTAGCTGGGAACAGCTGGCGATAAATGCGTGCCAGCACTCAATCGTGCGGCCGTCAACACGTAGTTTGATAACTCGGGATTAGATAAGGCCGCGCTTGACCGCGTAGGCGCTGGCGGCCGCGCGCGCCGAGCGCCCGGCGATCCCGAGCTTCTCGTATATCGTCGAGATGTGCCGTTCGACGGTGCGCACACTGAGCACAAGGCCCGTCGCGATTTCCTGGTTGCTCATACCAGTCGCGAGGAGTCGCAGTACCTCCAGCTCACGCCGCGAGAGACCGGCTTCGTCTTTCGGTGAAGACTGAGGCCTCGCAAGCGGATCGATCTCAGCAAGGAGGCTGGCGGCCCGTTCGGACTCCTTCACAGCTCCGATCTCATCCAGCGTTTCGAGCGCTGATTGGCATTCCTTGCTTGCCTGCTCGGTCCTGCCGAGCGCGGCGAGCGATCTGGCCAGCTCCAGACGCGATCGCGCTTCTTCGAACGGAGCACCGTGACTAGCATAGTAATCGGCCGCGTCCTCAAGGTAGGCGCGTGCCTGGTTGTGTGATCCGCTTGCGGCGGCAAGCAACCCTTGTGCCAGGCGCGAAGACGCCAGCATGGGGTCCGTGCGCACCCGACCAGCAATCGCGCACAGTTCGTCTGCGTATTCGTCCGCCTGCTCCAGCCGTGACGCTGCGATTCCAACACGGACGCCGAGTTCCAGCCCGAAGGCACGTTCGATCCTGTCTTGAGTTGGTATCCGGCGAAGGTACTTCTCTACAAGGTCGCCGGCTTCGTCGAGGCGGCCGAGGCTCAGGGCAAGTTCGGCGCGGCCCAGTTGCGATAAGTCCGCCAACTTGGTCTGCTCGAACAGGTCCGCAGCCTCGTCCCACCGCCCCTGTCGCCAACGGAGCTCGCCAAGCCGGACGAGGCCCTCGACGATCATGGCCGGTCGGATGTCGCGAATCTCGTTGTTCCCCAGTAGCAACTGCTCCTCCGCTTCCTTCCATCGGCCGTGCCACATCAGAACGACGGCGTAGTGTGGCCGGCAGAGGCCCATCAGTGACTCGAAGTGGATCTGGCGGGCGATCTCGTGGGCACGCGCGCACCACTGCTCGGCGCGGTCGTAGTCTCGCACCCGGTCACAGGCGTCCATGAGATAGCAGATCGCCGTCGCCCTCGCGGTGCCATCGGTCACTTCGCCGGCCATCACGGCAGTGCAGCTTTCGTCGAGGCGTTTCATGCCGAGATCGACGTCTCCTTCTGTGACAAGCGCGAGGCCCTCAGCCGCGAGGGCAAGCACTTCCAGATCGGCGATCTCAAGCGACCGCCCGATTGCCGCCGCCTGAACGGCATTTGCAATGGCCTTCGCGCTGTCATTGTCGACCATCAAGCTGATGTGGGCTTCCCACGCGAGAAGCCAGCCATAGTCAGCACACTCCCGGTCCTCGTCCAGCAGCCGATGTGCGCGCTGCAGCCAACCGCCGAGAACCGCGGTGTCACCCCGGAATTCGAAGTTGTCCATGGCAAGCCAGGTCGCCATGCGGCCGGCCGAGCGCTTGTCGCCTTCATCGCGATAAAGCTTGTACGCCTCCTCATCCAGCCCGACCGTCGCGGAGTCGCCCAACCAGCGGTGAGCATCGGCCAGGCCCTCTGTGGCTTCGCCCGTCTCCTTCGCGAGACGCGCCTGCACGAATGCGTCACGCGCATCACTCCAGCGGCCTTCCCGAATGGCGAGACGACCGGCGGCAGTCAGGGTGGCGTAGTTTTCAGACATTAGCTCCCTTAGACGAGTTTACGCTCAAAGGAGCAGTTCCCCCCAGCCGAGTGCACCTAAGGCTGCCGCCTTCGGAATACTCGGCCGCCACGATCGCCGTGCCTGATCGCCATGAGGTAAACGGAGAACGCGCAAAGAGTCATGCCAGTGGCGCCCCCGGAAGGACTCGAACCCTCAACCCGCTGCTTAGAAGGCAGCCGCTCTATCCCTTGAGCTACGGGGGCACTACTCAAATGATAACGGGTGCGGTGTTCGCGGTGGTTAGTTCACGCTTGCAGGCAGGTCGCCGTGCGCCTGCGCCTGAGTCTTCTGCAGTAGCTCCAGCTGGTCGCGGTCAATCTCCGCGATGTCATGGAAGCGGCCGTCCTGCAGCCAGAGCACCCGGTCCGCGACTGTTCGGATGCGGTGATCGTGCGAGACGATCACCACCGTGCGCCCCTGAGACTTAGCGATTTCCCGCAGTAGAACGACCACCTCGTGACCGTGGACGGTATCCAGGTTCGCGGTCGGCTCGTCTGCCAGGAGCAGCTTCGGGTCGTTCGCCAGCGCTCGTGCGATGGAGACTCGCTGGCGTTCCCCACCGGAGAGCGTCCTCGGCTTCGCGCGCATGCGGTCGCGCATGTTCAGGCTGGTCAGGAGGTCCACAGACCTCTGCCTGGCCTTGTGCCCTCGCACGCCAGCGAAGTTCAGTGCCGCCTCAACGTTCTCAGCCGCCGTCAGCGCCTCAAGCAGGTTGAAGCTCTGAAAGACGAATCCCAGGTGGTGCCGGCGGAAGTCCGTCAACTGCCGTTCGCGCATCGCCGTTAGCTCGAGGTCACCGACGCGGACGGTCCCCGAGGTCGGTCGCAGCAGCCCACCGACAATCGTCAGCAACGTCGTCTTGCCGGAGCCGGACGGCCCCATGATCAGCACGATCTCGCCCAGCCCGGCCGAGAAACTGATGTTGTCCAACGCCCGGACCTCTGCCTGGCCGGACCCGAACACCTTCGTCAGGCCTTCTACAACCAGTTCCTGCTCCGGATTCGCGCCGTTCGTACTCATGACTCTCTTACGCCCGGAACACGCTGGCCGGCTCCACTCGCGCGATGCGTTGGAGCGGGAGAAGCGATGCTGCCAGCGTCATCACGCCGGTTGCCGCAAACACCATCCCGATGTCCTTCAGCCGGATGTACGTCACGAACTGCGGCACCGCATCTCCTGCGACGCGATTAAACAGAAACGCGAGGGCCACCCCCAAACTGAAACCGACGATCGCGATGAACGTGCTCTGGCTCAGCACGATCCGGTACAGCGCCAGCGGCGAGGCGCCGATCACCTTCATGATTGCGTATTCGCGCGCACGTTCGATCGTCGCCGTGTAGATGACGAGGCTCAGCACGGCCAGGCCAACGATGAATGAGATCGTGAGGATCACGCGGATGATTGGCAAGAAGTCGCCAGTCGCGTTCTTGCTCGCACTCTGCGCGAACTCGTCGGTCGACACAGCGTTCGAACCGTGGACATCTCGTTCGATCGCCCGCTGTATGGCGGCCGGTTCCGCCGTCGCATCTGTCGTCACCAGCAGGAAGTTGACGGTGTCCGGAACGCCAAACAGCAACTCGAAGTCCTCAGCCGAAACAAATGAGAACTGCGTAACCAGTACGTTACCAACCGGTCGCACATCGGATACCTGGAAAATTTCGCCACCCCACTTCAGCGGGTCGCCCACACTGAGTCCCGCCTGCTTCGCGAAGGTCTTGTCCAGGATGATGCGCCCCAACTGCGGCACATAATCGGACCCGCGGCCCGTTTTCGGTTCGCCCAGGTAGTCCAGCGTCATCACGTAAGTCCGCACCAGCTTGCCGTCCACCTCGAACGACATCAGCCGCCCATTCAGCGCCGTCACGCGTTCGACGCCCCTGATAGCTTCTATATCAGTAGCAGCGGCGGAAGGCAGGTGGGAGTTGGAGAAGACGAGGTCGGTCGTTCCGTCCTGCATCACCCAGATATCGCCGGGCATGCTGTGAATAAAGGTGACGGTGTCGCGCCGCACGCCCTGGTACAGGCTGTTCACCACCAGCATCAGGACGATCGCCAGGGTCACTCCCCCCACGGCGACCAGCAGTTTGACTTTGTCCGAAAGAAGATTTCGGCGTGCGATCGGTACCATTATGTGTTCAGCCCCCTGGAACACGGTGCGTTCGAAGACGCGTTCGCCACTCTAGACCGACCACCGGCAGCGAGTCAACCGTCAGGCGGCGGCGGTCCTCACCTTGTGCAACCCAAACCGCCCCACCGGCTCTACTGACACTATCTTCACGCCGCTCAACTCCGGCGAAGTCGTGTAGTGCTTCTGAATCAGCCGGCCCACCGGCTGCGACGCCAGGACGCCAAGCATCCCAGCGATCACCGCCCGCGCGACCGAGTCTAACCCTTTCCGGCCGCTGCCGATCGCCAGGTAAGAAGCAGCGCCCGCAAGGATTCCGCTCACCGCGATGTTCGTCCCGCACAGCGGAGAAACCGCCAGACCAGCCTCACCTCCCTGCAACCGCTCCAGCGCCAGCCGCGCGAAGCGTTCCAACCTCTCGCGAGTCACGTTCGCATAGACGAAGAAGCCGTCCGTACCTGCGCGCCCGACGACCCGCATCGGGCCGGTCTCCGCCAGCATCAGCGTTATGGTGGCGTGCTCCAATGCGTGGTTGCGGCGGATGGCGTTGACAGCGTCCTTCAACATGATCGAAGTATAGCAACCTGCCTATCCCGCAGCCTCTTCCGCGGGGAGCTTCAGCCAGCCCACTACCGAATCTCTACCAGCGTTCGCTGATCCCTCTAGCAAGGTCATTCGATGGCCGCCCGCTGAGACCATATCCAGCCGGCCATCTCCCGGCTCGACCAGCGACGTCCCGCTCCAGTGCAACACCGGTAGCCACGATCCATCCGGTGCCCATCCCCACGGTATGTCGTAGCCAGATTCCGGTTGCCGCATCATCGTGATGCTGCTCTGGCCCAACGCAACGATCACCATTTGTCCGGGGCCTCCGGAGGAGGGCAGCACGCTCATAGTGATACGACCGTCCGGGTACCAGCACGGCGCCAGTTGTGTCCCCGGCGACAACACCGTCAGCGGCAGCACCGATGTTGTCGCTTCGATCATGTCAGCAATGTGCGTACTGATTACGAAGTCACCCTCATCCGAAATCGTTTGGTCCAGGTAAGCCACTTTGTTACGGTCCGGGCTAAGGGAAGCGTCCGTCACGGACTGTTCGCTCAAAGGAACCACCAGCCTGGCGTCCGGCGCCGGTGTTGGCACCGGAGTTACGAGTTCCGGTGGCGGTTGGCCGTTCGCGGCAGCCTCGTCTGCGGCCTGCTTGTTTATCTGCTGCGCTGCGTACCAGGCGTCCTCCGCCTTGTCGTACAGAGCATCCACTTCTGTCGTCCTTGCCGGCGAGTAGATTCCCACCACTGTCTGCCCGGATGTCCCACCCCGCTCCTCCAGGAAAAGCATCGACTTCTCGTCTGCGGAGAAACCGAGCGGCGTCCAGCGAAGCACATTCGCCACGGTCGCGGACATCACCGTCGTGTCGGGACCAGGCCAGGGTTCGATCCCAGGCTCCGGAGTCGGCGTGGGGATTGGCGTGCGCACTGCGGGGTCCCTGGGCGGAAACACCCTCACGCGGAATATGGTCTGTCTTGCGTTGAGGAACTCCGGACCCGCGTACGCCCGCATATATAGCAGGCCCCCGTCCGGCGACCATAACGGTATGAAGTTGTAGTCCATTGTCTCTGCGACTTTGACCGGCTGGGCCCCCGGTTCCCCGGCGAGAGCCGTGAGATCGATCAGATAAACGTCCGCCTGCGATGAGTCGGCGCTGAGCGCAAGCTCCGGCAGCGATAGGTACGCCAGGTAGCTCCCGTCAGGAGAAACAGAGGCCCGAACCGAAAAACCCTCACGATGCGGGATCACTGCCAGTTGGCTCTTCGAGGCCGGATCGTGAGGGGCTACACTCCAGATCACGTCCTCTAGGGCGCCTGCTTCACGATAAACCAGGCGGTATTCGCTGACCGGGGGCTCCGTCGTCGGCCCCGGTGTGATGATGCGAGGCGACGGCGAAGGCGAAGGCGTCGGGCTGTCAGTGGCGTCGGAGCCACCCCCTCTGCAGGCTCCGAGAGCCGCTGCGAGGCAGAATATAGGAAAAATGAGAAGTATTTTCGTTCTAGAAGGCAATTTCAATGGAATGCGTCTTCCAGCGCTCAATTATTGGCAACCACACCACACACAAACCCTATCTAAACCACCGCCTCAGTATAAGAAACGCAACAGCCTGCCGCCCCGGTTCCGTTCCGGCGCGATCTTAGGCAAATCCGTCAACAATAAGGGTTGACCCAACCTACACGTATACGCAAAAATCCCCCCTTGGGGCCAGAACAGGCCCCTTTTATGTAAATCCAGCGCCTAACCAGCCGCTCCTCGCAACCCCCGCCGCGGCTGCCGACCAAGGAGGTAACTGGCCACGATCTTGTCCTGAACAAGACCAACACGCACCGGGGCCGCCCACCCGCCCCGAGCCCGTCTCGCTCAACCCGGTAGCGCGCGCCTTGCCAATGGCTAGACGAATTCTCTTACTCCTAATTGCCACGCTCGCTCTTGGCGGAAGCTTTTACGCCCTCCGCAACGGCAAGACCGGGAAACGCCCCGTGGCAGCCATAACCTCCAATATCCTCGCCCTCAAGCTCGACGAGCCTCGTGCTGAACCCCCACACATCGCAGCACCGGCCACCGTCGAGTTCTCCTCCTCGACTATCTTCCGCTCCCGCATCGCACTTGTTCTCGTGATCGGGATTGTACTGTCCTCCGCTGCCTACTTCGGACTGGGCAAGGGTTCGGTTCCCGCCCGCGCCGCCGTTATGGAGCAGAAATCCCCGAGCGCGGCCAGCGAGAGCTACGGCGGCCCTGGTTCGCTGAAAACATCCGAATCAGATACCGATGACATCCGCGATCTGGCTCGCTCCGCGCGTCCGCAGCCGCCGGCGGCTCCTACCGCCGCGCCGGTGGAGACCGAAGCGCCTCCGGCGCCAACGCCGGCGGTTGCCGCGGAAGTTGAGACTCCCGCTCCGGCTCCTCACGCGGTCATCGAGTACCCCGCGGACAGCATCGAGGCCATCCTTTGTGGCTTGCCCTGGAATTGCGCTGAAGCGATCGCGATCGCTGCCTGTGAGTCTGGACGCGACATGGCCGGGAGGCTCGATGGCAACTGGGCCACTAACGGCAACCACTACGGACTCTTCCAGATCTCCTACATCCACGCTCATCGCTGGTCGGACTTCTATGAGAACTGGATGGACCCAGCGAAGAACGCCCAGTGGGCATACGAGATCTACGCGCAGCAGGGCTGGTATCCCTGGTCCTGCCGCTGGGCCGCCTACTAGCGCGGCGCCTACAATACCCCTTGCTTGGCACTCATCACTTATCGCCCCTTTGTCCGCGCTGACCTTCCGCGCATCCGCGACCTCGACCGCACCGAGCGAATCGATGTCCTGTACATCCAGCACGGTACGCAGCTAGAAGAACGTCGCGGCAACTTCGATTCCCCCAACTGGCTCGCTGAGGGTACCGGGGAGCACTCGTACGCAGCTTACCAGGCGCACCTCGATGAGCTGCTAGCATCAGGCGCATTCGCACTGGGTGCATTCGACGGCGATCGCCTTGCCGGCGTCGGCGTCCTCGTCCAGCACCTGCGGCGCGGCATAGCACAGCTCGCCTGGCTGCATGTGAGCAACGGCTACCGCGCCAGCGGCATCGGCAAGCGGCTGTCCGATGACCTCGACCGCATCGCCACCGAAGGCGGCGACAGCGAGATCGTCGTCTCCGCAACGCCTTCACAGAACACCGTGCGCTTTTACATGGCCCGCGGCTACCGGCCAATGGCCGAGCCGTTCCCCGAACTATTCGAGCTTGAGCCGGAGGACATCCACCTCCACAAGATGTTGTAACTCAACGAAGCGGTATCATCGCAGCGATGAGCCACCTGCCCGCGGGCAAGCTACCCAACGACCTCCTGGCCCAACTGCTTTCCAGCGTCTCCTCCCACGACCCGCGGGTGATCGTTGGGCCGGGGGTCGGGCGGGACGCCGCGGTCATCGACAACGGCGGCCCGAAGCTGCTCGTCGCCAAGACTGATCCGATCACCTTCGCCACTGACCTCATCGGCTGGTATGCCGTCCACGTTAATGCCAATGACATCGCCTGCGTGGGTGGCACACCCGTCTGGTTCCTCGCCACGGTCCTTCTGCCGGAAGGCTGTCCGTCCTCCCTGCCCGGCGAAATCCTCCAGCAGATAACGGAGGCCTGTGACTCGCTTGGCATCGAGCTGGTCGGCGGCCACACCGAGGTCACGATCGGACTGGACCGCCCGATAATCTCCGGCGCAATGCTCGGCGAAGTGGACCGCCAATCCCTGATTACGGGCGCAGACGCCTCCCCCGGAGATACGATCATCCTTGCCGGTGGCATCGCCATCGAAGGTACCGCCGTGCTCGCCCGCGAGGCCGCCGCCTCGCTTCTCGCCGCTGGAGTCCAGCAGCAGACGATCAGGGTAGCCGCCAACCTCATTAAAGACCCCGGAATCAGCGTCGTCCGCGCAGCAACCGCCGCTCGTTTTGCGGCACAGGTTCACGCCATGCACGACCCAACTGAGGGGGGTCTCGCCACGGCCCTCCGCGAGCTCGCGGAACTCTCTGGGTGCAACATCCAGATCGATCGCGACACAATCGCCGTCCTGCCTGAAACAAGCGCCGTCTGCGAAGCCCTTGGCCTCGACCCACTCGGACTGCTCGCTTCCGGTGCGCTCCTCATCGTCGCATCTGAGTCCGATTGTGAACGAGTGCTCGTATCCATTAAAAAAGCAGGCGCGTCCGCTCACCGGATCGGTTCACTCGTCGAAGGAGGCCATGACGCTATAATGTTGGTCAACGGCGAACCCATACCGCTGCCGGTGTTCGAAAGGGACGAGGTGGCGCGCTACTTCAGCGAGCGGTCAGGCTAGCCACCCAGAGCAAGGAGAACACCCGTTGGTCAAGCAGAAACCCCGCAATATCCGAGAACTCCGCCAGGCGGGGTATAAGCCACAGACGGTTAAACAAGAGATGCGCCGCAACCTCATCGGGCGCATCGAGGCCGGCCAGGAGCACTTCCCCGGTATCATCGGCTACGAGGAGAGCGTCGTTCCTCACCTCGAGAACGCTGTGCTCTCCGGCCAGGACGTCATCTTTCTCGGCGAGCGCGGCCAGGCTAAGTCCCGCCTCATCCGCTCACTCACGAACCTCCTCAACGACGAGATTCCAGCCATCAATGGATGCGAGATCAACGACTCACCGTTCGACCCGATCTGCAGACGCTGCCGCGATACCCTTGCTTCGGAAGGCGACGACACTGAAATCGAATGGATTGACCGCGACCGCCGCTACGGCGAGAAGCTCGCGACTCCGGACATCACGATCGCCGACCTCATTGGCGAGGTGGACCCGATCAAGGTCGCCGAGGGACGCTACCTCTCCGACGAACTGACGATTCACTACGGAATGATCCCACGCCACAACCGCGGCATCTTTTGCATCAACGAGCTGCCCGACCTCGCCGAGCGCATCCAGGTCGGCCTGCTAAATATCATGGAAGAGCGCGACGTGCAGATCCGCGGCTACCGAATCCGCCTCCCGCTCGACGTTTACGTCGTCGCCTCCGCCAACCCGGAGGACTACACAAACCGCGGCCGCATCATCACCCCCCTCAAGGACCGCTACGGCGCCCAGATCCGCACCCACTACCCGAAGAACCCCGAAGCCGAGATCGAGATCGTCGAACAGGAGCGCATGCACTTCGAAGACGACTCCGACCGAGCCGTACAGGTTCCCGGTTACATGAAGGAGATCGTCGTCGAGATCACGCGCCTCGCACGGCGCTCTCCGGACATCAACCAGCGTTCCGGCGTCTCCGTCCGCGCCTCCATCGCTGACTACGAAGCACTCCTCGCCAACGCCATGCGCCGTGCCATCCGCCTCAAGGAAGAAGAAGTCGTCCCGCGCGTAAGCGACCTGCCCTACGTGCTGCCCGCCCTCACCGGCAAGATCGAGTTCGAGACTGTCGACGACGGCCGCGAGGAGCAGATCGTGGAACGCCTGATCCAGGGCGCCGTCCTCGCTGTCTTCAACCACTACTTCTCCCTTGGAGAGCTGGAGCCGATCGTCGCCAAGTTCAAGGCCGGCTACGCCGTCGAAGTCTCCGACCTGACGCCAAGCGCCGACTACATCAAGCTGATGAACGACACCGAAGGCCTCGACGTAGCGTTGGAAAAGCTCGGCGCCCGCGGCAGCGACCCCTACACCGCTTCCGGGGTCGAGTTCATTCTCGAAGGCCTGCACCTCAACAAGCGACTGAACAAGGACAAGGTCGGCGGCCGCTACCAGTACCGCGGCTAACCTACTGACATCACGCTGTCAATCAAAGCCTGATAGCATGGCCCCGCCATGCATAACGTCACATCCGCTGACGGCGCAACGATCACCTTCGAAGTATCGGGGGCAGGTCCTCCCCTCGTCCTCGTCCACGGCTCACTGACCAACCGAAACACCAACTGGTTTGCAGTCAAGCCCGCTTTCGCCGAGAAGTTCACCGTCTACGCGATCGACCGCCGTGGCCGCGGCGAGACATCTGCTACTCAAGGTCACACTATCCAGGATGAGTTCGAGGATGTCGTCGCGGTGATTCGCTTCGTCGGCGAGCCGGTATTCCTGCTAGGCCACTCGTATGGCGCGCAGACCGCGCTTGGAGCGACGGTGCTTGTACCTGGTCTCGTGCGCAAACTCGTCCTCTACGAACCACCTTGGCCCGGCCGAAACGACGACCAGATGCGAGCTCTCGAAGGGGACGCAGCGCGCCGCGACTGGGAGGGATTTGTCTCCAGGTTCCTGCACGAGATCCTGACGATGCCGAAGAGTGAACTCGACACCCTGAAAGCAACGCCATTCTGGCCGATGTTGGTCGCAGAAGCGGAGGCCACTCTCGGAGACTTCCACGCCTTCTGGAGCTACAAGTTCAAAGCCAGCAACTTCGCATCTCTGTCGATGCCGGTGCTTCTGCTATACGGGACGAAAAGCCCGCCGCAAATCTACGTGACCGACGCACTTCTCAAGGCGCTTCCTAACGCCCAGAAGGTCGCTCTCACTGATACGGGCCACGATGCGGTGATGACTGATCCGCAACAGTTCACAACAAAAGTCAATGCATTCCTTCTCGGCTAGGTGAGGTAGCGCATGCCAGCTCGCAAGACCGCCGCCCCTAAGACCAAAGGCCCGAAGTCAGACCGCCCGCATATGCCCGGCTACGGCATTTCGGAAAGCAGAAAGGGGATCCTCCCCTGGAGCTGGGCAAAGGAACGCCTCGAACAGAACCGCAACTATTGGATCAGCACCATCCGCCCCGACGGCCGCCCCCACGCCATGCCGGTCTGGGGCGTCTGGCACAAAGACCAACTCTTCTTCAGCACCGCCATCACCTCCACCAAGTCTTGCAACCTCCAGGCCAACCCCAACTGCACCGCCACAATCGAAAGCGCGACCGAAGCCGTCATCGTCGAGGGCGTCGCAAAGGTCGTCAGCGGCAAGGCAATCCTCGCCCCCGTCTGGAAGGCCTACAAGCAGAAGTACGACTGGTCCATCGACGGCGAAAAGCTATTCGCCATCACACCCACCACGGTCTTCGCCTTCATCGAAACCGCCGAGCAATTCGGCACCGCCGCCACCCGCTGGCGATTCTGACAATTGTCATCGTGGCATTGTCATCCTGCAAAGATCCTGGGGTGGGGCCGGCACAACTCCCCGACTCCATCGAGCACGCACCGGGAGTGCAGAGGGGCGCAGCCTCTTTGCCGGAGGTATGGGGGTGTCCCCACATAAGCATTTCGGGCGGGCGCCTGGGCAGCGACCACGGCTCGATGGGCCAGTGAGCGGCAGCGATCCGGGGGTGCTACCCATTCGCGTTTCGGTTAGCCCCACCTCTAACCCACCCCCAACTTGTATTCCCCCACGACCCGCGTATACTGCGAATACGGTTCGGGGGCCAGGAGGCGCCATGCACACCACAGACGCATCGCTTACTCCCACGGAAGCTAAAACGGCAGACGCAAGATCGAAAAACGAAAACCTCGTCGTTGTCGAGCCTTATCGCTGGGCCCTCAGCTGGTGGGCCCGCTCCTATCGTCGCCTACTCCGTCGCTGGGACGTCGACAAGCACGTCAAGCGCTTCTGCCGCCCGATGACCATCGAGGGCCGCGAAAACCTTGACCTCGTCAAGGGCCCCGTGCTCGTCATCGCAAACCACAGCAGCCACTTCGACACCGTCATCGTCCTGCACGTCCTGCCGCGCAAGGTTTGGGGCAAGCTCGCCATCGTTGCCGCCGCCGACCGCATGTACCGCGAGAAGATCAAGGGAATGCTGCACTCGCTGCGCTACAACGCCTTCCCCATCACCCGAGGCGGCGGTCGCGAGGCGCTCACGTATTCGCAGTGGCTGACCAGTACCGGTTGGTCGCTGCTCATCTTTCCGGAAGGCAAGCGTTCCCGCGACGGCAACCTGCTGCCCTTCCGCGGCGGCCCGGCCATCCTCGCCCTCGGCCAGAACATCCCTGTCCTGCCGATCTACATCCGTGGCGCCAGCGACATCCTCCCGCCCGGCTCACCCACATCCAGGCCCGCGCCCGTCCACGTCCGCATCGGCAAACCTTTCGACTTCCCCCAGGGCACGAGCATCCCCGAAGCCAAGACTGCGATGGAGGAGGCCATCAAGGCCCTCGTCCCCGAGTTCACGCCCGCTATCTGATTACTCCGCGCCCCGATTGACCACGCACCACCCTCGATTGATAATCCCCGGGGGGCATCACTACGACTATTTAGCCAGGAGGAATCGATGCTCTTCCACGTCACCGCCACCCACACCGAAGACAACTGCCCCGGGTACAACGTCGAGCTCATACCGGACGTCTTGAAGGGAATCGAGGCACGCGAAAAGTTCGCCGGGAAGCGCAACTTGAAACTACTAGGCTTCTGGAGTGCGGCCCCGGAACACACTTTCTATGCAATCGTTGAAGGTGACAGCCTCTCCGACATCAGCATGTTCTTTGACGATGTGACACCATTCAAGCAGGCCTTTCGCGTCACTCCGGTCATCGCCGGGGCCGATCTGGTCAACCTGGGCAAGGAACTCCTGGCCCAATCGAAGAAATAGCACGTCGTTAGGAGACAACCCATGGCCAAGCGAATTCTCATTACCGGCGCAGCGACAGGTTTCGGGCGAGGGACGGCGATCGCGCTTGCGAAGCGCGGTCACACAGTGATCGCTGGCGTGCAGATCGCGCCGCAGGTTACCGAGCTGATGAAGTACGCAAGCGACGCCGGCGTCAATCTCAAGATCATCGTGCTCGACATCAACGACGAAGGCGACCGGCAGGCGGCGTGGGCCAACGAAGTCGACGTGCTCATCAACAACGCCGGTGTGATGCAGACCGGACCTGTCGCCGAGATCCCGATGGAGATGGTCCGCCGCAACTTCGAGACCAACGTCTTCGGGACGCTCGCCATCACCCAGGGCTTCGCGCGCCAGATGGTGAAGCGCGGCGCCGGCAAGATCGTGATGGTGACGTCGATGGGCGGCCTCATCACCGTCCCCTTCGGCGGCGTCTACTGCGCCACGAAGCACGCCCTGGAAGCTCTCGCCGAGGCGCTGAAGGCCGAACTCGCAGGCACCGGCGTCGAAGTCTGCACGGCCAACCCCGGCGTCTACGGCACCGGCTTCAACGACCGCGGCGCCGAGACCATGCTTCGCTGGTTCGACATGTCGAAGTCACTGACGAAGCCCGAAGTGCTGATGGCCGCCGCCGGAGGCCTCCGCACTCAGCACGACCCGCAATCAATGATCGACGCCTTCGTCCGCATCGCAGAAGAAGAATCCTCGAAGTTCCGCAACGTCGTCCCAGACTCGACGGCGGAGTGGATCAAAGACCTGCAGGCGAAGACCTGGCAGGCCGGAAAGGATGACCCGATCTTCACCCCACCGCCAACGGACTGACTTTGCCAGACTGTCTGACTCTCCTATCCGGCCGCCGCGATGATGCGGTCAGACAGTGTCTCCCTGGGTCTCGCAGCCACGATGGGCAGCCCAAGTTTCAACCCTTGTTTACGCAACCAGTCACCGTAGCGCCAGGCCATCGCCGAAATCGAAAGCTGGCGAGGTAGCGGTTCTAGGCCCTGGGCCTTGCGACCGCTACGCTCCATCATCGAGTTCAGGATCTCTCGTTCGTCCGGTTCGTCGATAAAGACCGCCCGCTCAAAACCCGATTCACATCTCTTCGCAGCGAGCTCCGGCGTGATCCACGCCCCCTGGAACACGAAGCGATTGCCCTCGTGTAGTTCCCAATCGAGGAAGGCGTCCAGCGAGGGAGTCATCGCATTTGCCACTGCAATGTGCAACTGCAGAAGGTGGTCCGTGCCCTTTGCGTGGACTTCCGGCGTCGGTTCGAAGTGATGGAAGTCCGGATGCTCTTCAGGTGTTGTCGCGGCCATCAGGGCTTTCCAGACTGAGTCCGCCGATATGCACGCGATTCCCAGCCGCTTGGCAACGAGTGCTCCGGTTGTGCTCTTTCCGACTGCGGTTGTTCCGCCGATCATCAGGACGCGCCACTCGCTCAAATCAGTGTTCAGCCATCCCTCCACCTCACCTCAAACACCCGCACCGGGTCCTCGAACCCCTTCGCCACAAACTCGCCCCTGTCCGCAAACACGAACCCCTTCCCCGAAGACAGCTCCCGCACCGCCAGCGACGCCAGTATCTCCCCTCCCTCCGCCTTACCCGCCACCCGCGACGCCAAAATCACCGTCGACCCAAACAGGTCTCCGTCCTCCTCGATCGGCTCCCCCGCATTCAACCCAATCCGCACCTGCAGGGGCGCAGCGTGCTGCGCCCCATCGCCCCGATTGTGCTCTTCCATCGCTTTCTGCAACGCCACCGCGCACTCCACCGCCTTCGTCACACTCCCAAATGACGCCATGAACCCATCCCCCATCGTCTTCACCTCAGTGCCCCCGTGCGCCTTCAGCACCTCCCGCGTGATCCGCTCGTGCTCGCGCAGCACTTCCCGCCCCTTCTCATCCCCCAACCGCCGCATCATCTCCGTATGCCCAACGAGATCAGTGAAGAGGATTGTGCGGACCTGACGCCCATCTTGCTCGATGGAGAGCCATTCGGAATTCGCGGTTTCGTCGCCGAGGAACCGTTTCGCCAACCTCAATAAGCCCCTACTGTCACCGAGAAAGTAATAGCTCTCCTTTCCTGGCAGGGGCACGAACTGCGAGTTGGGTATCTCGGCCGCAATGCGTTGCCCAGCCTGCAATGGAAAGCCGGGGTCATCGATGCGATGAACAACCAGCGTCCTGGCCTTTACTAGTGGCAAGAGAGAACCAGCGTCAGCGGTCCTGTACCCCTCTTCGAACAACCGTGCCAGCGTCTCCGGCTCCACGGAGCGGCGCGTGACCTCCACCGCCTGCAGTGCAGCTTCTGCGTTGGATTCCCGGAGAGACACGTCGGACAACATCTGAGATGCCATGTCCCAGTTCGTCCTTATCAAGGAAATCACGCTCTCGACCATCGCTGGTGGAAACGCGTCACGCGCATCCGCGTAGGTATCAAAGAGGATGAGATGGGTTACCAAATCCGGATGTTTGGCAGCGAACGCTATCGAACGCGGTCCAGACAAGCCCGCGCCCCAGACTGCGAGATGGTCAACTTTGCAAGCCTTCACAACCGCCTCTAAATCCCATAGCTGTGCCTCGAAGCTCACGTCTGCCGGATTCCGCTCCGAAAGGCCCGTCCCGCGCATGTCGTAACCGATTAGTCGGCGGCCTCTCCCAAGCTCTTTCCTGAATTTCTCTCCTTCGGGAATACTGGACGCTGAAATAGACTCGACCCACATGGGACATACGAGCAAGGCTGGCCCCTCGCCTTCGGAAGCGTAGGCAATACGAACTCCATCCTCAGTCGTGCAGTAACGGATTTCGCGTTCCATAGTGGCGCGATTATAGCGCCCCAGCGCCATTTCCCCTCGGAGATCACCGCCACCATCCCCTACGATTCAGGTGCCGCACCTTAACAACTGAGCTTCCCCGCTGCCGTAGCTGCCTCGTCTTCAGAACTGCCCGTCCCCCGACGGCCCATTGATTGAACCACCGGCCTCCTACCCTTGATCCGCACTCAATCAAACGACCTGATGCTCCCAAAAAACACCGAAAATGCCAAACAAACTCGCGGCGTCAGTAGATCAATCAGACACAGACACGAAACCCGAAGATCAATCAAACCTCTAGGCCACCTACCCCCGTATAATGAGCCCATAAGGAGACACGCATGAGCTTCTTCCGCTTCCGATACTCCGAATGGGACGGCACCCAGGACATCCCGCCGCTGGACCCCGATGACATCCTCGCCGGCCTCACCGACGACCTCATGAACTTCGGAGACCTCCAGCACGCCCTGCGCAACCTGATGCAACGCGGGATGAAGAACCCCATGGGCCAACGTATGCAGGGCCTCCGCGACCTCCTCCAGCAACTGCGACAGCAGCGCCGCCAGAAACTCGACCAGTACAACCTCGGCTCCGTGATGGAGGACATCCAGAAGCGCCTCGACGAGATCCTCGGCCTCGAGAAGGAGACCCTCGGCCGCCGCATGGACGAGGCCACGAAACAGCTAGAGGGCGAGCGCCCGCTCCAGGCCTTCGAGGAAGCCGTGCAGCCCAGCGGTCAGGAGAACTCCGCCGAAGAGCAGCAGCGCCTCGCCGAGATGCTGAAGAACGTCGTCGACAAGAAGCAGCAGTTCATCGACCAGCTCCCGGAGGACGCCGGCGGCCGTGTCAAGGAGCTGCAAGAGTACGAGTTCATGGACCCGGAGGCCGCAGCCAAGTTCCAGGAACTGATGGAGATGATGAAGAAGGCCCTGATGGACTCCTTTTTTAAAGACCTCTACTCCCAGATCGCCAACATGAGCCCGGAAGACATGGCCCGCATGAAGCAGATGATGAAGGACCTCAACGCCATGCTCTCCGAGAAGATGGCCGGCGGCGAGCCCGATTTCAAAGGCTTCATGGACAAATACGGCGACCTCTTCGGCGACAACCCGCCACAGTCGCTCGATGAGCTGATCGAGCAGATGACAGCCGGCATCGCCGCCATGCAGAGCCTGCTCGACAGCCTGCCCCCGGAAGCGCGTCGCCAGCTGCAGGACCTGCTCATGGACAAAGTCGCCGATCCGGAACTCCAGCGCGAATTGCAGGAGTTGCAGATCAACCTTGAGATCCTCTCGCCGGGCCAGGACATGCAGAACCAGTACCCGTTCCGCGGCGACGAAGAACTGGACCTGCTTCAGGCGATGGACATGATGGGCAATCTCCAGGACATGGACGAACTGGAACGCCAGCTCGAGCGCACCCAGTACGGCGGCAGCCTCGATGACATTGATGCAGACAAGCTTGAGGAGATCCTCGGCAAGGAAGCCGCTGAGCAACTCGAACAGTTGAAGGCCTTCCTCCAGGCGCTGGAAGACGCGGGCTACATCCGCCGCAAGGGCAACAACTGGGAGCTAACGCCGCGCGGCGTCCGCAAGCTGGGCGAGAAGGCACTCGGCGAGATCTACCAGCAACTCAAGAAGTCCGCATACGGCAAGCACGCTCAGAAGGACAAGGGCCTCGGCGGAGAGCGCGCCGACGACTCCAAGCCTTACGAGTTCGGCGACCCGTTCCACCTGAACTTGGGCGAGACGATCATGAACGGCATCTTCCGCGAAGGCCCGCAGGTACCGGTCAACCTGCAGAAGGACGACTTCTCGGTTTACCGTGCCGACTCCCTGACCACGACAGCGACCGTGCTGATGCTGGACCTCTCGTGGTCGATGGCGCTGCGCGGCAGCTTTCAGGCCGCGAAGAAGGTGGCGCTGGCACTGAACAATCTGATCAAGACGCAGTTCCCCAAGGACGCGATGTACGTCATCGGTTTCTCCGCCTACGCCCGCGAACTGAAGCCGGACGAGCTCCCCTACGTGCGCTGGGATGAGAGCGTTCTCGGCACCAACATGCACCACGCCTTCATGATCGCCCAGAAGCTGCTGGCCCGGCACTCGGCTGGCACCCGCCAGATCATCATGATCTCGGACGGTGAGCCGACGGCGCACCTGGAGCATGGCCGCTCATACTTCGCCTACCCGCCCAGTCCGATCACGATCCGCGAGACGCTCAAGGAAGTGCGCCGCTGCACCCAGAAGGACATCGTGATCAACACCTTCATGCTGGACCGCAACTACTACCTGAAAGAGTTCGTGAACCAGATCGCGAAGATGAACAAGGGCCGCGTCTTCTATACGACCCCAGAGCGCCTGGGCCAGTACATCCTCGTCGACTACGTAGCTCAAAAGCGCAAGCGCTTCGGCGAACGCGACCGCGCAGCGTAAACGCCGCGGATGCTAGCCGACCTCCTGAGGGAGGCCGGCGTCGAGCGCGCCATCTGCCGACCGTAGTCGAATTTTATCGACGCCCTGGCGACCGGCCAAAAGGGCGCGCGCGTCCTCGTCGAGATCGACGTCTCCAGCGAGTCTGGCCTAGCCGGCCGGACTATCGATGAGATCGTGGCGAGCAAGGCTACTATCGTAGTCTTCGGGATGCGCGGGGCTAGCGGAGAGGTCCTGTCGGTCCGCCGCACACGGAGCGGCTGGAGCCGGGCGACCGTGTGATCGTGGTCGGTGACAGCGCAGAACTGGAAGCCATCCACAGAAGGGCATAGCCACTTCTAGAGCCGGTTTACTGGAAAATAGGCCCAAAGTCATACTGGGTTGAGGCCTGATTTTATGAAATCGTAATGCCCATTCAGCGATGATAGGAGGGAATCCGAGCATGCGTCGCACCCCCTGCGTTGCGTAGCTCGGGAGATATAAAACCCCTGGGTGACCGCACGCACACCCAGGGGTTTGCGTTTCCAATCGATAGCCTATTGCTCAGGGAGCGGCTCGTCCAGCAGAAAGCGCCGCGTCATCTCCGCGAACAGCCCCGGGCGCAGGCGCGGAAGTGAATGGCCTGTATTACGGAACACGTATAGGCGCCCGTGCGGCAGCGAGCGCACCATCCTGCTCGATATCTCTTCGTCCAGGATTGGGCTTTGTTCCCCCCGGCAGACCAGCGCCGGACACTTGACGTGCGTCAATGATTCCCAGAGGAAGTTGATCTCCGGTATCGCGGCCTTCGTGGTTACGTCCGCCAGCTTGCGGTCGTAGCGGTTCGAGTATTGGCCATCTTCGCCCTGCACCAGCGAGTTCTGGATAAGCCGGTCGAGAGATGGGTTGTCCAGCGACGGCCACTGCTTTCGGTAGAACTCCTGCGCTGCCTCCAGCGTGAAGGAGCTGGGCGGACGGTCTGCCTTCGACGTCATGTCGTCCTTCAGGCCAACGGCGCCCACCTTCGCCATCTGGGGGCCCATGTCGGCGAGCACGAGGTGCTTCAGCCGTAGCGAGTTCTCGCGCGCGTACGCCATCGAAACTCGGGATCCCAGCGACAACCCAACGAGGTCGAATCGCGGCAGTCCCATCGCATCGACGAACCCGGCAAGGTCAGATGCGAGCGCCCAGACCAGGTATCCGCCCGGCGCGAACTCGCTTTCGCCGTGCCCGCGCTGGTCCGGCGCGAAGATGCGAAACTCGTCGAGCAGTCGGTTGGCGCAGTCCTGCCAGTAGTAGGCGTAGTCACGAAGCCCGTGCATCAGCACCAACGGCCGGGTGCCCTTGCCCTTCCACTCGAAGTAGTGCAGGCGAAGGCCGTTGACCTTGACCTCACGCTCAGTCGGCTGAATGAGCGTCACTACTTGGACGCCTCCATGTCGTGCCCGGCGGGACCCTCCGGGTGATGGTGCTCTTCCTCATGGTAGAACTGGAAGAGCACGCCGCCGGAGTCCTTGGGGTGAACGTACGTCTCTACCCACCCGTGCGAGCGATTGACCCCACCATAGGGCTCGATCCCGTATTCCTGCATCGCCGCCGCCGCTTTGTCTACGTCCGCCACTTCAAACGTGACGTGGTGCAATCCGGGGCCCTTGTCTTTCAGGAACTTGTGCAGATAGCTCTTTTCGTCGTAAGGCTCCAGGAGCTCAAAGTGGCCGGTACCGCCGGGCACCCGAAGCCCAACACCGCGAAAGCCGACTTCCGGGTTTTCGAATCGCCCCTCGATCGTCATGCCCATCAGCTCAGTAAGCAGCGGGAGGACATCATCAACCTTATGGACGGCCCAGCACACATGGTCCAGGCGCTTTATTCCCATCCTTTCCTTCATGGCAGCCTCTCCAGCGCGGCCTGAGAGCGCGAGATGTTTACAACTGGTTCGATTACGGGGCTAAATCGCATCATACGGCCCTCTCAGCCTTGTAGTCACCCGACTTAAGCTCTTACGATTAGTCCGTCGTGAACGAACCCGTTCAGGAGACACCATACGAGCGGCGCACGGCGGCGGTCATCGTCAACCCGGTCTCGCACAACGTCCCTCAGCGAAGGCGCCTGGACGAAGCCCACGAGTGGATGAAGTCTCAGGGCTGGACTATTACATGGCGAGAGACGGGCGGGCCGGATGACGCCAAGCGCTTCGCCGAAGACGCTGCGGCGCAGCGGGTTGAGTTGGTCATCGCCTGTGGCGGCGACGGGACAGTCAACGGCGTCGCGAACGGACTTATCGGCAGCGAGAGCGCGCTCGGCACAATCCCCGCCGGGATGAGCAGTATCTGGGCGCGCGAGATCGGCGTCCCGAAAAAGCCAATAGAGGCGGTCCAAGCGCAGGTATTCGGGGAGCGCCGGCTGATGGACACGGGCCGCGCGGACAAGCGCCACTTCGTGCTTTTTCTGGGCTACGGCATCGACGCCGCGGTCATCCAGGCCGTACCGGATACAGCCAAGGATCGCCTGGGTGCCGCATCATACGTCATCCCGGCGGCGCGAAAGGCACTATCCTGGAAACCACGGCCGATCGCCGTCCGCATCGACGGCGTACAGCGCATGATGGACGTGTTGATGGCTGTGGTTGGAAACACACGCCTCTACGCTGGCATCACGAAGATAACACCCACGGCGATCGCGGATGATGGCCTGCTGGATGTCTGCATCTATTCGGGCCGAGGGAAGCGAGACATCCTCGTCCACGCTCTGCGTACTCTTCTCCAGCGCCACCGGCAGTCCCCCAAAGTCGTCTACCGTCATTCGCGCCGGATCGAGTTCGACTGGAAAGAGCCACTGCCGGCTCAAATGGATGGCGAAGCTCTAGCCGATTGCCCGCGCGAGGTGGTCGTCGCGCCGCAATCCCTCTGGGTAGCCACGCCCACCACGCTACCCACCTCAATGTTCTCGCGACCGGCTATCTCCCGGCCGGCACGACAACCGACCCTTCCTCAATCTCGAACAGGCTAGCACCTGCCAGGAAGTCTGGGGGAAAGCGGTCCCAGTCCGTCCCGGTCACCAGCATCTGTTCCCCAACGCCTAGCGTATGCAGAACAGATTGCCTTCTGTCGGCGTCCATTTCCGACAGGATGTCGTCGAGAAGCAGCAACGGTGATTCGCCCCGACGCTCGCGCAGAAGTTGGGTCTCCGCCAGCCTCAGCGATAGCGCGATCGTGCGCTGTTGTGCGCGAGACGCGAATCCGGCTGCACCAAGGCCGTCAAGCGAAAAAGTCACGTCGTCCCGATGCGGGCCTTGCGTCGTCATTCCCGCGCCCGTATCGCGCTGCACGGAGGACTTTAGCGCTTTGGCGTAGAGCCCTCGAATGTCCTCTTCGTTTCGTTGAGCCAGCGAGCCCGCGCCGTCAAGTTTCGGTTGGTACTCTACGACGAGGACTTCTCCTGGGGCCAGGTCCGCATGCGCAGCAGCGGCAAGGTCCGCTATCCGCTGGACAGCAAAAGCCCGCTCACGAAACAATACAGCACCATCCGTGGCCGCCTGTTCGTCCCAGAACTCCAGTTCATCGACCGCAGCCGCACCTTCGCGGATCCGCTTCAAGAGGGAGTTCCGCTGCGTGAGTACTCGGTCAAAATGCGACCGCGCTCGCGAGTACAGGGGATCGATCTGCGAAAGAGTCAGGTCGAGGTAGCGTCGTCGCAGCGACGGTGAACCACTGATCATCTCCAGGTCCTCTGCCGTGAACAGAACCGCCGTCAGCCGGCCGGTGGCGTCTGAGAGCCGCTTCGCAACACCGTTGACCTTTACCGTCTTGGTGGCGATAGGCCCCGAGGCACCCTGCCTCGCCACGATGGTGGCCTCGACCTTTAGCGGGCCGTTTGCCGTCGACGCCTCGCCGACGACTCTCGCTGCCGGCAAAACATCTGCCATCGCGTCACGTCGGATGAGCTGTGCGTCTGTTTCCACCCGGGTGGATTTCATCGTGGCGAGCAGGTATATCGCCTCCAGCAGGTTGCTCTTACCCTGCGCGTTGCGCCCGATGATCAGGCCGAGATCGTTCGGAAACTTGAGGTCAACAGACGCCAGGTTGCGGTAATCGCTTATCTGCAGCCGGTTGAGTCGCACAACCGAAAGTATACGGTTGAGGCGTTATCCGCTGCGCTGGTTTGCTTCCACCGTACGGCGCAGGGACGGCGGGACCTCGTCGACGTCCTGCTGCGATGGACTTTCCGGAAGCGACACGCAGAACCTGCTGCCGCGCACTGCGCCCGGCTCAACCCAGATGCGACCATTGTGCAACTGAACAATCGACTTGGCGATCGCGAGCCCTAGACCGAGCCCGGACCGATCGCCGCGATAGAAGGGTTCGAAGATCTTCTCCGCGTCCCCCTTGGCCACGCCCGTTCCAGAGTCCTCGACGGTGATGATGATCTCGTTGTCCCGGCGGATGGTGGAGACTGATACGTGTCCACCTGGCGGACTGTACCGTTGCGCATTTGAAAGAAGATTTATCAGCACTTGCTCGAAGCGCAACCGGTCGATGCGTGCCATCCCCGCGCCGGGGTCCAGTTGTACCTCAAGTGTCTGCCTCTTGGCCGCCAGCAAAGGCTGTACGATTGCGACTGAGTTCGCGACGGTGTCGTCCAGCCGCATCGGCTCCAGCTCCAGGCGCGGCTGAAACTCGTCCTCTCGGGAGACGGCGACAAGATCAGCGACCAGGCTGCTGAGGCGAGACGCGCCTTTCACGATGTTGCGCACGAGGCGGCCCCGGGCGCTGTCCGGATTTCGCGTCTCTTCTTCTTCCAGGAGCATCTCGGCGGCCATCATGATGGACGTGAGCGGCGTGCGCAGCTCGTGGGAAACTGTAGAGAGGAAGTCGCTCTTCATCCGGTTGAGCTCCTGAAAGTGCTGGGCATTCGCGCGCTGACCTTCGTACAGCCGGCAGTTGTCCAGCGCCAGGCCCATCACAAGCCCAAGCGCGGAAAGCAGCCTCTTGTCGCCAATCTGCGGATTGTTGCGTGGAGCGACCAAGGCTACCAGCCCTTCCGCTCCATCAAGGCTGACGAGAGCAGCGTATTGGACTCGGTCGGTCGGATAGAAACGGGCGAACCAGTGGTCTACCGGCGCAGCGCGGCGGGCCGGGTGCAGCTGCGATAGTCGCGGGTCTCCCAGGTCGAACGCACGGCTGGCCAGCCGTGGCGCGATCTCAGTCCAGCCCTCGGGCATACCGTACGCCGCCACCGCCAGGACTTCCTCGCGGTCTTCGCTTAGCCACCCGATGACAACGGCGTGCAGGTCCAGCCAGCGGCCCGTCAGTTCTACTGCTCGCTGGCAAGCGCGGTCGAACTCATGGATTCGCGACAGTTCATAGCCCAGGCGATGGGGATATGCGTAGCGCCTGTGGATTCGGGCCTCCCACCGCGCCGCCAACTCCACGGCAATTGCGGCCACAGCTGCTGCCGGAAGCACCACAACCATCAGTTGGATGAGCGCTATCTCAAGAGTGAGGCTGTACGCAATGAGCAGGACCGCAAGCGACCAGGCAATCCCGGCAAATGCCCACAGCTTGGTCTTCCGGACCTGGCGGATCGGGTCGAGGTTAAGGTCGTCCATCTGTATACGGGAACCCCCGCAATACAAGATGAAAGCATCAGGGGAAGGGTTACACGATCGCGAAGTAAAGCGCTCTTTGAGTCGTATGCTCGCGGGGGTGCGGCGATGAGACCCAGAGAGCGCTGGAAGCCTCAACAGTTGCGGCCCTGTTGAGACGCTTTAATTATCTGGAAGAAATTGTGTAGTTGTCAATACAAACTCGGTTACGGAGCCCTGCCCAGCAGTTATGTGAATAAGTGGGATAAGGGCATGCTTTGTGCCTAACTTACGAATTCGACGAAGCTAAGCGGCCACGAACTTGTAGCCTACGCCCCTCTCGCTGACGATGCGGCCGATTGTCTCCGGGTCGCCCTCCAGCTTTTGGCGAAGGCGCCTGATGTAAACCTTCAGGTAGTCAATTTCATCGGTGTACTCCCGGCCCCAGACTTTGGCGAGGAGAGTCTGGTGTGGCAGCACTCGGCCAGCGTTCCGACTCAGGTGGAAGAGGAGTGAGTACTCCGTCGGTGTGAGGCGCACCTGGTTTCCGTTTACGGTGACAGTGCGGCTCGCGTAATCGATCTTCAAGTTGCCGGACTCGAACACTTCACCGACCGAAGGCATCTGGGCCTGGTACCGGCGCACAACCGCCCGCACTCGCGCCAGAAGCTCCAGGTGGCTGAAGGGCTTCGTGATGTAATCGTCCGCTCCCATCTCCAGCCCGCGCACTTTGTCGACTTCGGAGTCGCGGGCGCTGAGCATGACAATGGGCACGTCTGTGAAGCTGCGCACTTCCTGGCAGACCTGGAAGCCATCGATCCCGGGCAAGTTGATGTCCAGGAGAATGAAGTCCGGGCGATCTTGCTCTACGAACTTCAGCGCTTCTTCGCCAGTGCCCGCCGCCGTCACTTCGGCCTCCGGCCAGCGCAGGCTGAAGCAGAGGTTTACCACCTCGATGATGTCGGGCTCGTCGTCTACTACAAGGATTTTCATGCGCGTGTGGTCCCCCGGCCCGTGTCCTGATCCAGGGTTCCAGTGGTTAAGATTGCGACTGTGCGCCGAGCGTTACAGGTAAAGGTCTGGTGAACGGCCTGGCTACTCTATACGAACGCCTATTGCGTCGCCCAAGCGGCGGAAATGGTCAAGCCAGCCAATTGCTCCGTTATCGTGCTCAGATGAGCGTCGCTCGTAGTCGGCGTACCTGTCCTGGAGCACGCTCCAGTAGCGGTTCTGAACGGCGGCAAGGTCGAACCGAAAGGGCAATGTCTTCGCGGCGCTAACCGACGCCTCAAGATCGCGAAGCCGCTGCATATCGTCCGGATTCGCTACGAACTCGAGCGCGAGCGACTGCATAGTCCGCTGTGCTGCATATGCCAGCTCGACTTCGTTGAGCGCGATCTGCCAGTCCCTTGCCTCTGCTAGCTGCTCAGCCAGGCGGGAGCGATCAATCGGCCGTTCCGCGAGGATGCCCCGGACGTTGGCGTTGACGACCAGTTCGGCGGCGGCCTGAAAGGACGGAGGAATCGGATGTCCGATGTCTTTCAGGAATCGCATGAGCGGCGCATGATGCTCGAAAATCTGGCGATAAGATGCTTCTGCCTCGGAGGAGGTAGCGCCGAGCACAGACTGAAGTATTTTCCGCTGCTCGTCTCGGAACAGGCTGCGAAGGGAGTACGTCAGCTCACCGAAATGGCGGTCCAGAGCGCGAAGAGCTTCCGGAAGGTCGGCCTTTGCGAAGGCCTTGAGCGTCTCCGCCTTCATCTGGGAATAGGTGTCCTCGTCCTTGAACGGGCGGACACCTGCTGTGATGTTGTGGTCTCCGAAGTGCAGTACCCCAAAGCTGATCGTCTCTTGCTCGCCTGTGATGACCGATTGGAACTCTGAGCGTCCGACGGCAACTTGAGGGGCTCCCTCGGACCGGCGTTCGTAGTCCTCCGTCGTAACGTGATAGCAGAAGACACGTGCGTCGGAGGGATACTCCTCAAACAGCGAACTGACAGCATAATGAGCAGCGACACGGGAGAGGTCCACCACGGCGCTGCGCACGTAGCGGTCGTAAACCTGCCGGCCATCTCCTTGTCCTGGTAGATTGCTTCGGGCGCGGCCGAGGATTTCGAGAAACCCCTCCTCCTCGTGATGATCTCCAAAGAGCTTCTGCGCCAACTGGATCGCTCGCCCGGCGTACTGGAGGACCTGAGTAGTTTCGATGCCGGACAGGTCGTCAAAGAACCAGCCACAACTCGTGTACATCAGCATCGCGTGGCGCTGTAGCTCCAACAGCTCCAGCGCCCTCGTCGCCTGGGCCTCGTCCAATCTTGAGGTGCCATGCCTCGCGAAGAATTCAGATTTGTTGTCATCGTCCCGGTTAAGAATCACCCGGATGTAATCGCTGCGCGCCTCCCACGGGTCTTTAAACAGGACCGCTCCGTGCTCTTCGTACAGCGGCGCGAGCTTGTCTCGGAGCCAGTCAAGTCCTTCCCGCAAGGGCGCCCGCCACTCCTGGTTCCATTCGGAGTGGCCGCCGCTGTTATCCCCGCAGTTGCTGCGCCAGCGCTCGACACCGTGCGCACAACTCCAGGACGTGTTCTCGTTGATCTCCACCTCCCACTCGACCGGGACACGCTCGAGATATTCGCTGTAGTTAGTCAGAGTTGCTGATTCTGTGCGCTCGATATAGTCCAGCGCGTAGCCGAGCGCCATGTCCCCAAACCGGTGGTGGTGCCCGTAGCTCTCTCCATCCGTCGCGGCATGTATTAGCTGCGGCCAGGCCCGAGTATCAGAGAAGCCACCGAGTAACCGGTTGGCAAGCAGTTCCCCGTTCTCAAGCACCCTCTCGAATGCTATGGATCGTGAAATCGGCGCATCATAGAAGAAGACGTTGATGCGACGCCCGGAAGGCAATCTCACGAAGTACGGGCGAGACGGATCGATATCGCCACCCGTTACGTCCGTCCAATTCCGGCTGCTTTGACCGCGAATTCGCTTAGCCTGACCCGGCTCCAGGATGGTGAACCGGATCCCCATGCTGGCCATAATGTCGAGCGATTCAAGATCAACCGCTGTCTCGGGAAGCCACATCCCCTCGGGCCTGCGGCTGAATCGCCTCTCGAAGTCGGCGATGCCCCATGCTGTCTGCGTTTCCTTGTCACGATCATTGGCCAGCGGCATGATCATGTGGTTGTATGCCTGCGCAATCGCCGAGCCATGGCCGGAGAAGCGGGCGATGCTTTCCCGGTCCGCATTGATCACCGCGAGGTAGACCTCTGGTGAATCGTCCTGCATCCACTTCAGCAATGTCGGACCCATGTTGAAGCTGATCAGCGAGTAATTGTTCTGAATCTTGACGATGCGGCCTTCGGCATCCAGTATCCGGGAATGAGCGTTTGGGCCGTAGCACTCGGCTGTAATGCGCTCGTTCCAATCATGGTAAGGAGCCGCCGAGTCTTGAAGCTCGATCGCCTCTAGCCACGGATTCTCTCGCGGGGGCTGATAGAAATGTCCGTGGACGCAGATGTAACGGTCCAAGCAGGCGCTAGTCCTGCTTGGGGTCGTGGCGCAGGACGACCGCAGCGAGGGGCGGAAGACGCAGGTTCACCGAATGCAATCGTCCGTGCATCGGCACGGGCTTCGCGTTCACGCCGCCCATGTTACCCTGCCCGCTCCCCCCGTACTCGAGTCCGTCCGTGTTCAAGATCTCACGCCAGAAACCGCTCTCATTCACGCCCACACGATAGTTCTCCCGCACAATCGGCGTGAAGTTGCAGGCGATAAGTATGTCAGGCGTGTTTCGGCCTCGGCGGATGTACGTGATCACGCTGTTCTCAGCATCGTCGGCATCCACCCACTCAAAGCCAGCCGGATAGCAGTCGAGCTCATGCAGCGCCGGCTCAGAGGCGTAGAGACGATTCAGGTCTGCGACCACGCGCTGGATCGATGCGTGAAATTCGTGGTCCGTCGCATCCCAGTCCAGGCTTCCCTCATGGTCCCACTCGCGCCATTGGCCGAACTCGCCACCCATGAAGAGCATCTTCTTCCCGGGTTGCGTCCACTGATATGCATAGAGGAGTCGCAGGTTCGCGGCCTTTTGCCAGTCGTCGCCAGCCATCTTGCTGATCAGCGATCCTTTGCCGTGCACCACCTCATCGTGCGAGAGCGCGAGCACGAAGTTCTCCGTGAACGCGTAAAGCATGCGGAAGGTGAGCCGATAGTGGTGGAAGCGCCGATAGATCGGATCCTTCGCCATGTAGTCCAGTGAGTCATGCATCCAGCCCATGTCCCATTTCATCCCGAAGCCCAGGCCGCCAAGATAGGTAGGACGGGACACCATCGGCCACGCCGTCGATTCTTCCGCAATCGTCTCAGCGCCCTCAAGGCGCCCGTACACTTCGCTGTTGAAGCGGCGCAAGAAGTCGACCGCCTCGATGTTCTCGCGGCCACCGTAGCGATTGGGAACCCACTCACCTTCCTTTCGGGAGTAATCCAAATAGAGCATCGAGGCTACTGCATCCACCCGCAATCCGTCGGCGTGGTAGTAGTCGAGCCAGAACATCGCACTCGATAACAAGAACGAGCGCACTTCGTTGCGGCCATAGTTGAAGATGTAGCTGCCCCAATCCGGGTGGAGGCCCTGGCGCGGGTCAGCATGCTCGTAAAGGTGCGTTCCATCGAAGTAGGCGAGGCCGTGCTCATCTGACGGAAAGTGAGAGGGCACCCAGTCCAGGATGACGCCGATACCCTGCCTGTGCAGGTAGTCCACCAGATAAGCGAAATCCTGCGGCGTCCCCCATCGGCTGCTCGCCGCGAAGTATCCTGTGCACTGATAGCCCCAGGAGCCGTAGAAAGGGTGTTCCATCACCGGCATCAACTCAACGTGCGTGAACCCCATGCGTCTTACGTAGTCAGCGAGCGGCTCTGCCATCTCCCGGTAGGACAGCCAGCGGTCGCCATCCTCCAACACCCTTCGCCAGGAGCCAACATGCATCTCATAGACTGATTGCGGCCTGTCAAGTTCGGACTTCTGCTTGCGTGAGGCGATCCATTCTCCGTCTAACCAGTCCAACGAGCGATCCCATACGATCGATGCAGTGTGCGGCGGGTTCTCCGCATGGATGGCGAACGGGTCCGCCTTCTCCACTTTGTATCCGCCACTTCGGGACTCGATCCAGAATTTGTACTTCGAGCCGGCGCCCACCCCTGCAACAAACCCCTCCCAGATTCCGGAACTGCCGCGAGACCGCAGCGGATGAGATCCACGATCCCAGCCATTGAAGTCGCCGATTACGGCCACGCGGCCAGCATTCGGCGCCCACACCGCGAAGTGCGTTCCCTCGACGCCAGCGTGTGTGACCAAGTGCGCACCCAACTTCTCGTAAAGCCGCAAATGGCTGCCTTCGTTGAAGAGGTAGATGTCGTCATCGGTCAGTAGCGAGAAGTCGTATTTGACGTGGGACTGAATTGCAGTCTCGCTTCGCGTCACTCGTCGGTCTCCAACATTTGCACTACACCCATCAGGGGTATGTGCACCCATTCGGGACGGTGGTTGAGTTCATAATCCACTTCGTATACCGCCTTCTCGAGCTGCAAGGCGCTAAGAAGGGTCTTGATTTCCTCCGGGTCTTGTGGGAGGACCTGGGCGCTTCTGGCCTCGCCCAGGTAGCCACGGAGATACGCCGCCGATACCCACAGGTACCAGTAGCGCGCCCAATCCTCCATACGTGAGTAGAGTTCGGGCCGCGCAATTCCTGATGTCACCTGCTCGTTGAGAGTGAGGTACGCCGCATAGTGGAACGAGCGAAGCATTCCCGCGACATCTCTCAGCGGCGGACGCTTCAAGCGCCGTTCGCTGAGAGGACGTAGTGGTTCGCCTTCGAAGTCGATAATTAGAAAATCCTTGCCGGTGTACAGTACCTGTCCGAGGTGGAAATCACCGTGGACCCGTATCCGGCTTCCGCCGATTCGCCTGTCGATGACGCGATGGAACCGTCCGAGGATTTCCCTCTCGCGCGCCAGTACATCCTGTGCAGGCTTCTGCGCGTTTTCGGGCAGACGGTCGCTTTGGCGCCGCAAAAGCGGAAGTGCCTTCGCCAAAAGTGAGCGCATTCCCTGGTAAAGGGCTCGCTGGTAGAACGGCGTGAGCGGCTCCGGCGCGAACGCTGGGTCATCCGGTGCAGATGCCAGGGCCACATGAAGCTCGCCGGTTCGCTTGCCCAGCTGCTCGGCCGACTGAACGTAACCTCCCATCAGGTTTGCGGCGAGCGACGGCAGTTCGTGCCCCATCAGATCGAACGGGGACAGCTGCGTGACGGGCGCGTCGGTGGCAGTCTCAGACGCGCCATCGCGTGACATCTCAGACATCACGCGCTCAAAATAAGAATCGAGCGAGTCACAAGTGTAATCCCAGGCGCTACCTTCGTTATGGACGTACTCCTGGAGTATCGCCAGGGTCAGCGGTGCCTGGCGCCTTCGTTGATACCCGATGTGACCTGCTACGCGCGGCGTGGAGACCTGCGGGGCGCGTTCGGTCAGGAACTGCCCAATCTCCAGGTCGGGATTTAAGCCAACGTCGGTTCGCCGCACAAACTTGAGGATTAGCCTGTCACCATACACGACAGAAGTATTACTCTGCTCCGCTCTCATCGTCGCCGGCTCTAGCTCCTCAGAGGACGATCCGCGTATGTCGCGGAACGCCCGCGTCCGCGCGCAAACGACCTCCCCAGCTCTTCCCTTGAAGCGGCGCCCGCGCGCTACGGAGTCCAGTAGCAGCTTCAAGAATTGCTTGTTGGCGGTCGCCTCGTATAGCACTGCTGCCTCCGCACGACTTTCCTGCCGCGCGCGGACGATGATCGATTCCGGCCATTCGGCGATCGCGCGTTCTGCGTCCTCTCCCTTCGCAAAAATGGCCGCAATCTGATACGTTTCCGGCTCACCTTCCAGATAGTCGATGCGAACAAGGAGTACTCTCGCTTCCATTTCCGCGGACGGCACGTCGACTACGTCGACGATGTTCGCGGCCTGGATGGTCCTCGCCTTTCCCCCGAACCATCGCCGCGAGCGGATGTAATCGGGTAGCAGGGCCTCCAGCTGAGCCCGCGCTCGCCCTGTGAGTAGATCGTCGATGCCATCGTAAACGTCGAGTACGCGCGGCCCCGAATCTACCGGCCGCCGTATTTCTTCTGGTCCCTGCAGCGAAAACCAATGAAATGAGTGCGGCCCTAAGGTAATGAAGTATGGGAGATCCCCGATGCGCGGGAAGGAGGTGCGCCCGAAGAGCTCCACTGGGGTCGCGCCCTTGTAAGCAGACATATCAAGCTCTGCGTACTGCGTGAAGCGCGAAAGATTGGCAATCACGAAGATGCGCTCATCTTCGTACCGGCGGATGAAGGCCAGAACCTTACGGTTCTCCGGGTAGAGGAACTCGATCGTACCTCGGCCAAACGCGCGATACTTTTTTCGCAACCCTATCAAACGCTTCATCCACCACAGCAGAGAGTGCGGATTGGCGTGCTGCGCTTCCACGTTCACAGTCTCGTAGTGGTACTCCGGATCCACTGTTACTGGCAGGTAAAGGCGCTGCGGGTTAGCGCGGGAGAATCCGGCATTGCGGTCGCCGCTCCATTGCATTGGTGTCCTCACGCTGTTGCGGTCACCGAGGTAGATGTTGTCACCCATGCCGATCTCATCGCCGTAGTAGATGATCGGCGCGCCGGGCAGCGAGAACAGCAACCCGTACATCAGTTCGATGCGGCGGCGGTTGTTCTGAAGAAGCGGCGCCAGCCGCCTTCGGATCCCGAGGTTTATGCGGGCCTGAGTGTCCTGTGCGTAAACCCGGTACATATAGTCCCGGTCCTCGTCCGTAACCATCTCCAGTGTCAACTCGTCGTGATTGCGCAGGAAGACAGCCCACTGCGAGTTCTCCGGTATCTGCGGCGTCTGTTCGAGAATGTCGATGATCGGAAAGCGGTCCTCCATGTGTACCGACATAAACAGCCGCGGCATCAGCGGGAAGTGGAAGTTCATGTGGCACTCGTCGCCACCCCCGAAGTAGGCAGCCGCGTCTTCCGGCCACTGGTTCGCTTCCGCCAGGAGCATTCGGCTGCTGAATCGTCCGTCGATGTGCACCCGCAGCTTCTTCAGGAAGGCGTGCGTCTCAGCCAGGTTCTCGCAGCTGGTGCCTTCGCGCTCGTATAAGTAGGGCACGGCATCCAGCCGAAGCCCGTCAACACCGAGAGCGAGCCAGTTGTCGACAACCTGGAAGAGCGCGCGGTGCACTTCGGGGTTATCGAAGTTCAGGTCAGGCTGGTGGGAGTAGAAGCGGTGCCAGTAATAGGCATGCGCGACCGGGTCCCACGCCCAGTTGGAAGTCTCGAAGTCCTTGAAGATAATCCGGGCGCTCCGGTATTTCTCCGGCGTATCGCTCCAGACGTAATAGTCGCGCCAGCGGCTCCCTGCAGGTGAGCGTCGTGCTCGCTGGAACCAGGGATGCTCGTCCGAAGTGTGATTCAGCACAAGCTCCGTGATGACTTTTAGACCACGCCTGTGTGCCTCTTTGAGGAACGCCTGGAAGTCGCGCAATAAACCATACGCCGGATGCACGTTGCCGTAATCAGCAATGTCATACCCGTCATCCCGGAGCGGGGAGGGGTAGAACGGCAGCAGCCAGAGCGCCGTCACCCCAAGGTCCTGCAAATAATCAAGCTTCGAAGTCAGCCCGACAAAATCGCCGATTCCGTCTCCGTCGCTATCAGAGAATGCGCGGACATGCGCCTGGTAGATAATGGCGTCCTTATACCACAGAGCATCCTGATCCGAAGCGCCAGGTTTCGTATCACGGCGAGCCCGAGTGACCAACTTACTCGAACTCCCAGGCGGTAGCGGACCGGCGTCTTCTGATGCGGAACACGTGTGCGGGGATGATATTCGGGTCAAGCTGCACGAAGTTGCGCGGCCCGGTCCACGTATATCGCGCGTCGCTCAGCAGATCGTGGACCTGGAACGGCTCGTCTTCTGCGATGCCCCATTCCTCTAGCGGGAGACTGACGAATCCACTCTGCCGTAAGCGAGGATCCAGGTTCACGACGCAGAGAACGACGTTCTCCTCGGCCTGTTTGCTGTAGGCGATGAGCTGGCCGTTGTCGACATCATGGAAGCGCAGGCCGGCGTTGGAATGGAGCGAAGGGTTCTCCTTGCGTGCCTTGTTCAGAAGCGTGATCAGCTCGCGCAGGCTGTTCTTGCGTTGGATGTCCCAGTAGCGCACTTCGTACTTCTCGGAATTGAGGTACTCCTCGCTGCCCTGCTTTCTCGGCTGGCGCTCCATCAGCTCGAATGGGGGACCGTAGATGCCGTAATTCGCCGATAACGTGGACGCCAGGACCAACCTCGCGACGAAAGTCCCGCGAGTACCGGCCTGCAACTGCTCCGTGAGAATGTCCGGCGTGTTTGGCCAGGCGTTGGGCCGGAAGAAATCAATCACCGGCGGATTCGTGAGTTCCGTGAAGTAGTCGGTTAGGCTCTGTTTGTCGAGTCGCCACGTGAAATACGTGTACGACTGGGTGAAACCAAGTTTCGCGAGGCGGTACATGATCTTGGGCCGCGTGAACGCCTCCGCAAGGAAGATCACGCCCGAATCTACCTTATGCACTTCCGCGATCAGCCACTCCCAGAAGGCGAACGGTTTCGTGTGCGGATTGTCGACTCGGAAGAAGGAAACACCCTGGTCCATCCAATAGAGAAAGACGCTCAGCAACTCCTGCCACAGTGCTTCCCAGTCCGTGGTCTCAAAGTTGAAGGGGTAGATGTCCTCGTACCTTTTCGGTGGATTCTCAGCGTATTGAACGCTGCCGTCCGGCCGAATCCGGAACCACGCGGGATGCTCCTTCACATACGGATGGTCCGGAGAACACTGCAACGCGATGTCGAGCGCGACGTAGACACCGATGTCTTTCGCTTTTCGCACAAGACGCTGGAAGTCCGCCAGCGTGCCAAGGTCTGGGTTGACCGACTTGTGGCCCCCTGCCTCCGAGCCGATCGCCCAGGGGCTGCCCGGATCACCCGGCCGAGATTCTACAGCGTTGTTCGCGCCCTTCCTCTTCGAGTGCCCGATCGGATGGATTGGCGGTAGGTAAAGAACGTTGAATCCCATTTCGTGCACATACGGTAGCCGTGCCTCCACATCTCGAAAGGTTCCCGGTCGTTTCGGGTCGGGCGACGCCGAACGGGGGAACATCTCGTACCAGGACGAATAGCCGGCCATCGGAGTATCCACCTGGACGGGAATCTCTTTTGCATACCGAGTTACCCCTGCGGGATCGACGGCCCTGCGCATGCGCATTGCGAGATCAGTGTCCTCGGCAACCTCGATCCGATGTTGGATCGATGTGCGCGCCCGGAGCTTCGCTGCGGCGTTACGGAGTCTCTCGACGTCCTTGGTCGGTGCGAAGTCGAGAGCATGCTCGATTAGCTGCGCACCGGTCAGCAGGTCCAACGACTCTGCCTGGCCCGCCTCGGCCTTCTTGGCTAGCCCCTTACGCCACGTTGCGAAATGGTCTACCCAGGCCTCAATAGTGAACAAATACGTTGTCATCTTCGCGGCTGGGAGGGCGGCCCTCCAGCGGTCATTCACCAGCTCTGTCATCGCCGCTCTTGTCCAGGTGCCCGTCCCCGCGCGATAGAGAACATCAGCGGCTAGTGTGTCGTGGCCGTCTGAGTAGATGTCTGCTTCGATAGTGATCGCCTGGCCGAGCGTGGCTTTCGCCGGGTGGCGGCCGCCGTCCACTTCCGGCCGAACGCCCTCGATGATAACGCGTGCCACCGGCGCCCGTGTGACTCGGGGTCCAGCGCGGGTCGCCGCAGATCGGATTCTTGGAGCTCCGTTGCGACTGCCGCCGGCGCTACTGCTTACCGCGGCCTTACGCGCAGGCTGGTCCCGCTGTTCAGATCTAGTCGGACGAGGCATTAACTTATCTAATGATACCTACCTGCCGCTTAACGGGCGCGGCGGATCGGTAAACTGAGCGCTTCATTTAGTCGACACTTAGCAGGACGGCCATTACCTCTTGCCCGTAACTGTCGCTGTCCAGGCTGTGATTAGTGCACAAAAACTGCAGCAAGAGCGCATGCCTTTTGTAAACAGTATATAAATGACACGCTGCTCCCCATCCAGTTACCGCCAAAAGGCGGCAAAATATCGCCGGAAAAGACGAACCTGGGATGGCCGGGGGCGCCATTCCTTCATTTTGGCCGCATCGCCGGCCCGTTAGGCGGCGCTCATGCACATGAAGCTGTTCGTTCTCAAAGTCCTGCCTGTCCTTCTGGGTACCGTATTCATCCTGGCCGGAGGCTCGTCAGCCGCCGCTTCAAGCCAGGCGGTAATCGACGAGGCCACGGCTAACTCTCTGTGCACCACTTCTTATTCCGGTGTGACCGGACCAGATCCCCTCTCACCCTGCCAGTGGGATATGGACGTCATCAACGCATTGGACGCTCACGAACACGCCACCGGGGAGGGCGTCAAGGTTGGCGTCATAGACGGTGGAGTCGACTTCACCCACCCCGATCTTGCGGGCGGAATAGATGTTGGGCTCTCGTGCTCGTTCATATTCGATCACGATCCCCTGGCTGACCCTTCCGAGAAAGCCAATGGCGATTGCTCTAACAAGGCCGCCGTGCAAGACCTGCAGGGCCATGGCACCCACGTTTCCACCATCATCGCGGCCCGCGAGAATGGAATCGGCATAGTGGGCGTCGCTCCAGATGCCACTATCGTCGCTTTGAAGGCATGCTCGATCGCCGGATTCTGTTTCGCCGACTCGGTAGCGGCAGCGCTTCGTTACGCAGGCGACGAAGGGTTGGACGTCGTCAACCTGAGCCTGTTCGCAGACCCGTACCTCTATTACTGCGGCAACGATGCCGAACAGCGAGCGATATACAAGAGCCTTGTAAACGCTACCAAGTACGCCCAACAGAGGGGTGTTCTCGTGGTCGCTTCGGCAGGCAACGAGTCTGACGACTTGGGACATCCGACGATCGACGACATCAGCCCGGACTATCCGCCTGACAGCGCAATCGAGCGTGAGGTCCGCAACAATTGCCGCGTCGCACCGGCAGAAGTCCCTGGCGTGGTGACTGTCTCCGCGACCGGAGTGAACACACTCGCCAGCTACTCGAACGTCCACGTCGATGTGACCGCTCCTGGCGGCGATGCCCCACAGACGGCACCCACCGTGTTCGGACGCGGCCGCATCCTGGCCGGCTGGTCGAGCACTGACATGACCGGCTTGTGGGAGGCGCTCGCCGGTGTGAACCGCGCCGTAGAAAGCGGCGGCGGTCGCTACGTTTGGATCAGCGGAACTTCCATGTCGTCTCCTCACGCCGCCGGGGTCGCAGCATTGATCGTGGAAAGCCACCCCAACCTTCCGCAGGGAGCAGTGGCGGCGAAATTGTCGTCGAGCGCAACTCCCATGGCATGCCCGAGGGAGTGGCCGGAGGATGACCCGCGTCAATGCGCAGGCAACAAGGGACACACCTCGTTCTTCGGGGCGGGCATGGTGAACGCCGAGGCAGCGGCATCTAATTAGTCGCCTATCAGGGTGCGGACAGGGCTTCTGAACTCTGTCCTCACCCTCAGGCCCTCCAGAACGCCAGCGGATCGTCCTGAGGTCTAAAGCCTGCAGCCTCTGCTACAGCAAGCGCCTGGCGAAATCCGATGGCGAGGCGCTCTGGGCTGTGTGCGTCGCTTCCAAATGAGATTGCCTTCCCACCCTCTTCCCGCCACCACTTGAGGACCTCAAGACCCGGGCACAGATAGCGCTCCGGCTCGTCCTCCCGGCGGGTGGTGTTTAGTTCGAGAACGATGTCCCGTTTCGCCGCAGCGCGGAGGATGGTGCGCAAGGCATCCCTATGCCGGGCGACCTCATAGGCCGCATCCCGGGGCCAGTAGCGCTTCGGATAGTCCAGGTGCGCCAGCACCTGGAATGGCTGGTCACTGGTGACCAGGGCAAGGACGCTCTCCAGATAGCGCTCGAACGCAATGTCCGCGTTCGCCGCGGTCAGGAAGCCCCGCTCGCTGGCATCGATGAGCCTGCCTTCCCACGCAATGCAATGGACGCTGCCGAGAACACGTTCGAATGGCGACTCCAGCAGCGCCCGTGCTTCTCCCTGGTAGAGATGCGGCTCCCCCATCTCCACACCCGCCAGCACTCTCAGGCTGGGGTAGGCGGCGCGGCAGCGTTCCAGGCTCTCGAAGTACGCGCTGACTTCAAGCACCGCGTGCGGGCCGCGCACCCAATCAACGTGCTCCGTGAAGGCAATCGACGGCAACCCCAGTTCCACTGCCCGCCGACACGTCGCATCCATATCGCCGAGCGGTGCGTCCCAGGAGAATTGTGAATGCACGTGGTTGTCAGTAACGGCCACGAAGCGAGTATCCGACACCAGGGCGCGCAGCGGCTAGCGACCGGCAGCTTCGCGCGCTCGATCGGCGATCGCTTTCAACCAGCGCCTACGGATGAGCGCCGAAAACGGCCCGACTACCAGCCAGTAGGTGCGAAAAATGATACGCGACCAGCCGTCGAGAGTGAGTACCCGAGTCTCAGTGGACAGCCGCGTGCGTCCTTCGCCGGCGGGAACGGCACGCAAATCGGCCGCAATCTTGATCCCCGGGGCGCTCCAGTCGCGCCAGCCATCTACGTCGGCAGTCCGGCGTGGCCATCCCCATAGCCGGCCGGCCAATCCGAATACGTACTCGGTTGGCGTGCGCTCCAGTGCCAGGAAGCCGCCCTTAGAAGAGAACTCGCCGATAGTCGAATTCATCGAACCGAGTCCGCGCAGGCGAAAGAGCGCCCGCACGATCCAGTCCGAGGCCACCGGCGTATCGAGTGCCATCTGCAGAACCTGCTCAGGGTTGCCATCAATGACTCGGGAGTGCCTCTCACGGACGTCACAACGAGGAAGCCAGGAGCTGGCACTGGTCATTCGACCATCTGGCTGCAGTGGTCCTCTACTTCTCAGCCGCAGCGCTTGTCTTGAAGCGGTCCTTATACGGATCGGTGTCGATCTCTTCGAGTTCGATCTCGCCGGTCAATACCCGTTGCTTCCATTTCTGGTGTTCAGGCTCTCGGTCGCGGAACTCCGGCATCACCTCACGCGCGAAGAGATCAAGACTTTCGCAGATATCCTCGTGCGAGTTCTTGCCGGCCTGGTTGAGCAGGATCACCTGGTCGATGTTCGAGGTCTCGAACTTGCGTAGCTTGCGGCGCAGAGTCTCCGGCGAGCCCACGAGGCCGCCGGCTCGCTGCTCCTGCGCCCGGGGAGTTTCCTTCCATTTCTGGTACTCCTCCCAGAGGTTCACTGTACCCGGCTCGACAGGTCGCCCAAGCTGGATGTAGAAGCCCAGGGCGAACTGGAAGAATGTCCAGCCGTCGGCCTTGCGCATCGCCTCTTCGTCCGTTTCGGCGCACATGAAGCCGCAGACTAGAGCGATGTTCGCGTTTGTCTCATAATCGGTGATCTTCTCCTGCCTTTTGACGAAGTTGTTGTAGTAGGAGTTCACCCAGGCATAGGCCGCATCCGCCGACAGGAACTGGAACCCGAGCGCCCCCATCCCGCGGTGGCCCGCCATCGCCAGCGTATCGAGCTGAGAACAGGCCACCCAGAGCGGCGGGTGCGGTTTCTGAAAGGGCTTCGGCAGGACGTTTCGCAGGGGAAACTTGAAGTACTCGCCCATATATTCCCACGGTTCGTCCTTGAACATCGGAATGATGCAGCAAACCGCATCCTCCCACGCGTCACGCTTGTCGCGGAAGCGGCGGTCAAAGGGATGCAGCTCCGTGATGTTCGAACCCTCTCCCATACCGAACTCCACTCGCCCGTGGCTGAGCAGGTCGAGAGTGCTTACACGCTCGGCGACACGCGCTGGATGGTTCGTGGTCAGCTGGATGATGCCGTGACCGAGCCGGATCTGCTTTGTGCGCTGGCTGGCGGCAGCGAGGAAGACCTCCGGCGCAGAGGAATGAGAGTACTCCTCGAGGAAGTGGTGCTCGACCTCCCAGGCATAGTCGTAGCCAAGGCGGTCTGCCAGCTCGATTTGGCTGAGCGAGTTCTGGAAGAGCTCGTACTCACTCCGCTCAGTCCAGGGACGCGGAAGCTGGTGCTCGTAGAAGATTCCAAATTTCATGGGCTTGCTCCTTCGAGGCCTGCGAGGAGTCTACCATTGCACGAACATCGGCATGACGACGTGCACGTAGCGTTCGTCGCCGACGGGGCGGATGACGCCTGGGCTCGACGGGCTGGTCGTCTCAAGGTAGACGTGCTGCGACTCGAGCACCGAGAGGACGTCCTGCAAGTAGCGGCTGTTGAAGGCGATCTTGCTTGCCTCGCCCTCCAGCTTCACATCGAGCTCACCTCGATGATCCCCTACCTCTTCAGCCCTGGCCGAAATCGTCAGCTTCCCACCCTCGCCGTTTGCATCGATCTGCAGTCGCACGATGCCGGCGCCGTCGCGCGCAAAGATGGCGGCGATACGCGTCTCCTGGAGAAACTGCTTCATGTCGACTTGCGCGCGGGTGTTGTACGAAGCCGGGATAAGCTGGCTGTAGTTCGGGAACGTCCCCTGGATTAGCGTTGCCACTAGTTCCACGCCTTGCATCCTGAAGAGGATCTGGGAGCGGGCTGCATTGATGGATACTTCCACAGGCTCACTCTGCTCTCCCAGCAGCCGCTCCACTTCGCGCAGCGCTCGTGCCGGGATGATGACTTCCACCTTCTCTGCCACCTCCTGGTCGAGTGGCAGGTGATGCACCGCAAGCCGGAAACCATCCGCCGCAGCGAGCGTCAGTGTTTCGCCCTCCGCGAGCGTGTGGATGCCCGTCAGCACGGGCCGCGTGTCGTCGGTGGCGGCGGCAAACTGCACCTGGTTGATCGCTTTTCGCAGCGTCTCCGGCGGAAGCGTCAGGGTAAGGCCATCGTCAACCGACGGCACCGGCGGGAAGTCGGCGGCGTCCATTCCCGCGATGGTCGCTTCGTTTCGCGCGCAAGCGATGTGCAGCTGCTTCCCGCGCCCGGCGACGTTCAGGTCGATCTTGTCGTTGGGCAGAGATGAGACGAAATCGGTGAGCAACCGCGCCGGCACGGTCACCGCCCCTTTGCTCTCCACCGTCGCGCCGATCCAGGACGTGACGGCGATCGTGAGGTCCGTAGCGACGAGTTTTAGGCGCCCTTCGTCAGTTTCGAGCAAGACGTGTGAAGCCTGCGGAAGCGTGCTGCGCACCGGGACGGCCCTACCCACGATCGCCAGACCACGCGCGAGATTCTCCTGGAGAGACGAAACCTTCATAACGGCTTACCTACTTTAGCAATTGGGGCTGCGGGACGCCCAGAGTATAGCGAAGGGCAAGCCCCTGTGGAAGAGGGGCTTGCCCTTGTTCAACTTTCTGTTCGCTTGGTCAGGCCGTGCCCGAAGGTGGCTCCTTCAACATGATGAGCCGCACGGAGGATATCAAGATGAACAGTGCGGCTATCGGAAACCCGACGAACCCAAAGATCGCGATCGCGCCTTCGTCATCGCCGTCGATCGGCCATGCCGCGCCAATCAGTAAGAGGGTACCCGCCAGGATTGCCAGCCCGCCCAGCCACTTCCAGAGTACGCCGGTCCGGGCGATCACGAACCCGGCCGCCCCAAAGAATAGTGCGAGCCCGAACTGTGAGATGACGAAGCCCTGTGCGTCCAGATCCATCAGCAAGCGGATCGTGGCGTCATCGAGGTCAGGGTTGTCCTTCAGGTTGAGTGCCATGGTTGACCAGGCAAGCCCGGCGACGCCTGCAAAGGCAACGCCGATCAAGGCTCCCGTGTAAGCGATGTTTGACCAGATAGGCGGATCGCCTTCGGCCCGGCGAAGTACGGCAGCCACCCCAATCACGTATGGCAGGAAGAAGATGACGAAGGCGATCCCTAGCAGGTAATCGCCGATCAGATATGTATCCCCATCCTCCACCCAGTATTTCCGTATGTCCTCTATCGAGTCGGTGCGTGACGGTGTTTCGCCCTGGAGCGCGAATGCTCCGATGAAGAAGAAAATCGCCCACAGGATTCCGTCCACCCCAGCGAAACGCCACCAGCTGGGCCAGATGCGGTTCGTGCTCGCTGCCTGCATGCTGCTCAATGCACCCTCCTTATCTGAGAAAATGCTAGCAGCGGGACCCCTGCAATTTGCTATGGGAGCAATCGGGTTTGTTGATAGCGGAATTAGCTATCCGCCTGATGCCGCCCTGAAGGCGTGCTCCGCAGCGTCGACTGTCGCCTCGATCTCGGCGTCGCTGTGAGCCATCGAAACGAACATCGCCTCGAACTGCGATGGCGCCAGGAATACGCCGCGAGCCAGCATCTCTCGGAAGTACCGCGCGAAGACTTCCGTGTGCGACGCGTTGGCCTCGCCAAAATTAGTGACCACAGAATCAGTAAAGAACGGCGTCAGCATCGAACCCACACGGTTGATCCGAACCCGCACCCCCGCTGCCTCGGCGCCACGTCGCAGGCCGTCCTCAAGGTAGATCGACTGCACTTCTAGCCGTTGGTATCCGCTCTCGCCCAGGCGCGCCAGTTCGTCCAGCGTGACAATCCCTGCCGACATCGCGAGCGGGTTCCCAGACAGTGTCCCCGCCTGGTAGACAGGCCCCAGCGGCGCGAGCATCTCCATGATCTCCCGCCGGCCACCATAGGCTCCCACCGGAAGACCGCCGCCGATGATTTTCCCGAGGCATGTGATATCAGCCTCTATGCCGAGCAACGTCTGCGCACTCCCAAAGGTAAACCGGAAGCCCGTGATCACTTCGTCGAAGATTAACAACGCTCCGTAGTCGTGCACGAGTTGCTGCAGTCCCGCGAGAAATTCTGGCTCGGGCGGAACTACGCCCATGTTCGCCGCCACCGGCTCGATGATCACTGCTGCGATATCGTCGCCTTGCGCATCGAAGAGTGTCTGGACACTGCGTAAATCGTTGTAGCGCGCAACCAGGGTATTCGCCGCGTAAGTTGCCGGCACGCCGGGGCTGTCCGGCAGGCTAAGCGTTGCCTGCCCAGAGCCGGCTTGCACCAGGAGACCGTCTGCATGTCCGTGATACCCACCCTCGAATTTTATGACCTTCGAACGCTTCGTGTACGCCCGCGCCAACCGAAGCGCAGACATCGTCGCTTCGGTACCGGAATTGACGAACCGCACCATCTCCACAGAAGGAATCGCATCCACTATCCGCCGCGCCAGCTCAACCTCGAGCTCGCTGGTGGCCCCGTACGCAGTCCCTCGCTCTGCCGCCGACGCCAGCACCGCAACGACAGGAGGCGGCGCGTGTCCGAGTATTAATGGCCCGTAAGCGCAGACATAGTCGATATACTCCCGGCCGTCGACATCGAATATCCGTGGCCCACGCCCATAAGAGATGATCGGGGGATCGCCGCCAACCGCCTTGAACGCCCGAACGGGACTCGACACTCCTCCCGGCATTACTTCCCGTGCCCGCTCGAAAACTTCTCGCGAGCGGTAACCCATGCGTTCGTTTACGCCAGCCAGTGAGCTACCTCCTTGGCGTGGTACGTGATGATGATGTCCGCCCCAGCACGGCGGATGCCGGTTAGCACTTCAAGAGTTGCCCGACGCTCGTCCAGGTAGCCCGCCGCGATGGCCGCTTTCAGCATCGAGTATTCACCGGAAACGTTGTAGGCGGCGAGCGGCACATCGAAGTTGTCACGGGCGCGAGCGATCAAGTCGAGGTTGGGTAGCGCCGGTTTCACCATCACGATGTCCGCCCCTTCCTCGAGGTCAGCTTCAATCTCCCTCATCGCCTCTCGCGAGTTCGCTGGGTCCATCTGGTAGCTGCGGCGGTCGCCGAACTGCGGCGCGGAGTCGGCAGCGACACGGAAGGGGCCGTAGAACGCCGAAGCCTGCTTGGCAGCGTAGGCCATGATAGGCGTCGACGTGAAGCCGCTGTCGTCCAGCGCAGCGCGGATCGCAGCCACGCGGCCATCCATCATGTCGCTCGGCGCGACCATGTCGGCGCCGGCCTCGACGTGGGAGACGGCGGCGCGCGCGAGCAGCGGCAGCGTGGCGTCGTTGTCGACGTCACCACTCGGAGTGACGATGCCGCAGTGGCCGTGAGAGGTGTACTCGCAGAGGCAGACGTCAGTGATGACAATCAGCTCCGGCGAGGCTTCCTTCAGGACTCGGATCGCCTGTTGCACGATGCCGTCCGAGGCGTACGCTTCGCTGCAGGTCTCATCCTTCTCTGAGGGCAAGCCGAAGAGGATGACCGCCGGTATGCCCAGCGACCGCAGCTCCTCGGCCTCGCGGGGCAGTTGATCGACCGAGAGGTGGTACTGCCCCGGCATCGGCCCGATCTCGTGGCGCGCTTCGCGCCCGTGGGTCACGAAAAGCGGATACACGAACGACTCTGGCGAGAGCCGCGTCTCCCGCACGAGAGAACGCATCGCCTCGGATCCGCGCAGTCGCCGAAAGCGCTGGAAGTGGGCGGGTAGAGTTCGCGTAGTCATATCATCACTCCTCGTGTGGCACGTGCTGGAACAGCTCTAGCAAATTGCCGTCCGGATCACGGAAATGGGCCGTGCGGGCGCCCCAATCTGGTCGGTCAGTCGGCGGAACGTCGAACTGGACGCCCCTTGCCCTCAGCGACTCATACCCCTCGTCGACGCTGTCGACTTGAAGCGTCAGCAGCGCATGGTCGATAGCGCCGTCAGTTGCTGGTGCGGCGGCCCGGCCCACGATCTCCGCCATCTGACCACGGTCGTATATCTCAAGCGCTGTCACACCGGTGTCGAACTCCGCGAACTTCGCGTGCTCGATATGCATCGCGACTGGAAACCCGATCACGTCGCGGTAGAACGCCACGCAAGCGTCAAAGTCGCGAACGAGCAGGCGTATGTAACTGAGTTTCACTAGAACGCCTCCTTGAGCGCGAGCTTGCAGACGTACAGCGCCTGCGGATACACGGCGATGTCGCTCAGCTCCTTGAAGCCAAGCGGGGCGATGCGCCGAGAGTACGTCTCCAGCAGATTCGCCCACTCTGACGGCTCCGGCCGTGGCACGATAAACAGCAGCATTCTCTTGTCACCGTCACGAACCCGCATCAGCTTGACGAGGTCGTCCGCGAAGCCGGCGCCCCGGGCCATCACGCCGCTATCAGCAGACAACTGACCCGGCTGGACAAGCGTCTTCACCTCCAGCCACAACGGCTGCCCCTCGGCGACGATGCGGAAGTCGCAGCGCTGGCGATTGTCTTCGGTGATAGGTACGTCGGCGCGCCAGCCATCGATGCGACCGTCCTTCGCGAGCGTCTCGAGCAGCAGCATCATCTCGGCCTTGAACCAGCCCTCCGCGGACGAGCGGCCATGCCGTGCAAGCAATTCCGCACGCCGCAGCGCATCGGGCGTCAGAAAGTGCGAGTCGATCGCGGAGAAAAGCGCGTCGTTCACGCAGTGACTCCCGCAAAGTGGTCCCGTAGCGCGGCCACGAGGCCCTCGATGGTATATTCGGACGCCATCACGTCCACAGTTAGTCCCAACTCTCGCGCTGTCTCCGACGTAATCGGCCCGATGCAAGCGATCAGTGGACGCTTCGGGCCGGTGAGAGCCCTCGCATCGCCGAGCATCGCCACTAGATTGCGCACCGTCGAGGATGCAGTGAACGTGGCGACGTCGATTCGGCCGTCCCGAAGGTCAGCCAGCACTTCCGGCGAAATGTCCGTGGGAACCGCGGCGCGGTAGGTCGGCACTTCGTCCACGGTGGCGCCAAGGTCCTCGAGTCCCTTGACCAACTCCACCCTCGCGGATTCCGCCCTCGGCAGCAGGACACACTCGCCACGCTTCACTTCAGTCGTCAGTGACTCAACCACTGACTCGGCGACATATTCCGAAGGCACCACGTCTGGACGTAGCGATCTCGACTCGAGCGCCTCCGCCGTAGCGGGACCGATAGCGAACAATCGCGCGCCAACGAACGCGCGCGAATCCAGCCCATGCTCGGCCAGGTGATCGAAGAACAACTCCACCGCGTTCGCGCTTGTAAACCCACACCAGGCGTACTCTCCAGTGCGCAGCCGCTCGATCGCATTCTCGATCGCCTCTCTGTCTTCAATTGGCTCGATCTCAATCGAGGGCAGCTCGACTGCTATTGCTCCTTCTTCCGCCAGAAGTCGCGCCAGACTGCTCGCCTGTCGCCGGGTGCGTGTGATCAGCACACGTTTGCCGAAGAGCGGCCTGTTCTCGAACCAGGCCACCGTGTCTCGTAGCCCGACAACTTCGCCGACTACAGCAATGGCCGGCGGTGATATCCCCGCCTGGTCCACAAGCTCGACGATGTCCGCCAGCGTTCCGGTGACTGTCCGCTGCTCGGGTGTGGTGCCCTGCTGGACTACGGCGACAGGTGTCTCAGGCGGGCGGCCGCTGGACGTTAGCTGCGAGACGATGTCAGGCAGGTTCTTCACGCCCATCAGGAAGACGAGGGTATCCACCGCCGTCGCCAGGTGCGACCAGCCGATTGCCGTTTCCCCTTTGGCCGGGTCCTCGTGACCAGTGATGACGGCAAACGAGGACGCGACTCCCCGATGTGTGACGGGTATTCCCGCATAAGCCGGAACCGCCACCGCTGACGTAACGCCAGGCACAACCTCGAATTCGATTCCAGCCGACCGCAGCGCCTCCGCCTCTTCCCCACCGCGCCCGAAGACGAACGGATCGCCTCCCTTTAGCCGCACAACGTTTCGCCCTTCGCGGGCATTATCGATGAGCGTTTGGTTGATTGCTTCCTGGTCGTGCCCCCCCTCTGCGCCAGGCACCTTTCCGACGTAGATCAGTTCCGCATCGGTCGGGGCGTACTCAAGCAAGCGCGGACTCACCAGCCGGTCGTAGACGATGACATCGGCCGAGCGGATGCGTTCGAGGCCACTGACGGTGATCAAGCCCGGATCGCCTGGCCCCGCACCAACCAGATACACCTTGCCTCTCATGTCGCCGCCTCGAGGAGTTCTTCTGCCCCTTGTGCAATGAGGTACTCTGCCAGCCTCACGCCCAGCATCTCAGCCTCAGAGGTGGTACCGGACATCTCGCCGTTCACGATCCGGCGACCGTCTTGCTCGCCGACGAGGCCCCTGAGACGCAGAGGCGCTCGTTCCGACGATCGCCCGCGGCCAACTGTCGCATATGCTGCGATGGCCGCGGCGCAGCCACCTCCCAGCCGCCGCTCGAAGGCGCGTTCGGCTATCGCTGCTGCGCGGGAGGCGTTGTTATCCGCTGCGCGGACCAGGGACATCGCCTCGCCATCACTAGTCCGTACCTGCACGGCAAGGATGCCCTGCCCTACACTGGGCAGCATCTCGTCTGGCTCGAAGATCTGTGAGGCGCGGTCGAGCCAACCAAGGCGCGCCAGCCCTGCCGCCGCAAGGATGGCAGCGTCGTATTCGCCCTCTTGCACCTTGCGGATGCGCGTGTCCACGTTGCCGCGGATATCCGTCATGATCAGGTCCGATCGCAGGGCGAGCGCCTGGCAGGCCCTGCGCGGACTGCCGGTGCCAACAGTTGCACCAGACGGCAGGTCCGAAATCCGGTTACCGTTCCCCGATACAAGCACGTCGCGTGGGTCGTCTCGCGCTAACATCGCGGCGAGCGTAAGGCCTTCGGTTTCAATGCCAGGCAGGTCCTTTAGGCTGTGAACCGCGATGTCAATCTCACCACGCAGGAGCGCCTGCTCTATCTCGATAACGAAAACACCTCGCCCACCCAGCGTCGCAAGCGATGCGGAGGAGCGGTCTCCCTCCGTCTGGATAATCCGCTGTTCGAAAGTGGCGCCGCCGTTCGCGGCGGTAAGTGCTTCTAAAGTTATCTCGGTCTGACGTAGCGCCAGCTTGCTGCCTCGCGTCCCGACGATGAACTTTCGCGCCGACACACCAGTTCCGCCCTCAGGGACGAGCCCGCCGGCCGCTGGAGTGCACGTCGAACAGGTCTTCCAAGGCCTCCATGTATAGGCCCGGGTCGGCGCCGTCCTTCAATCGCGCGATTGGCCGGTCGAGCAGTTTCTTCACGATAGCCTGCGTCATCGCCTCGATGCGCTGCCGTGTCTCCTCATCGACCTGCGGCATCGAACGCAACGTCCGCTCGAGTTCGGAGGCTCGGATCGATTCCGCTCGCTCCACCAGCGCCGTGATCACGGGCACCACATCCAGCGACTTCCACCAGTCTTCGAAGGCCTGCACCTCTTCGCTGATGATCGCCTCTACCTTCACCACCTCGGCGTGCCTCCCATTCCACCCCTCTGAGGTGACGGCCTCGATATCATCGATGTCCCACAGATGCACACCGGGAACGTCCAGCACAGACGGGTCGACGTCGCGCGGGACGGCGATGTCGATGAAGAGTAGCTCGCGTCCTGGACGAGAATCCATGACTGGTAGAACATCGGAGGATCCTAGTACGAACTCCTCCGAACTCGTCCCGCTGATCACGATGTCCGCCACGGAAAGCGCATCGCGAAGGTGCGCCATGTCGTAGGCTTCAGCATTCGCACCAAGTTGCTCCGCGAGGTCTGCCGCGCGCTCCCACGTGCGATTCGCTACCAGGATCCTGGATCCGGTCTGTTGCGCCAGCGCCTTCGCGGCCAGTTTGCCCATGCTGCCCGCACTGATGACAAGCACGGTCTTGTTCTCAAGGTCTCCGAGCGACTTGCGCGCCAGCATCACCGCCGCTGAACTGACGGAGACCGCATGCCGGCCTATTTGCGTCTCGTGGCGGGCGCGCTTGCCGACTGACATTGCAGTATGAAACAGATGTGAGAGAACGCCGGTCAGCGTTCCGGCCTCGGTCGCGGCGGACATGGCCTCACGCACCTGTCCGAGGATCTGAGACTCGCCGAGGACCATCGAGTCGATCCCAGCAGCCACCCGATACAAGTGTCCGACAGCCTCGGCGTGGCTGAGGACGTAGAAATGCTGGACTGCGACGTCTGCGCCCTTGGCGGCGTTTAGCCGGGCGACAAGACCAGGGGCGATGCTTTCGGGGGCGACAGTGTATAGCTCCGTCCGGTTGCATGTGGAAACGATGACTGCGCCGCCAGGGCCGGTCGCAAGCTTCTCCAGCGCAGCCGGCAGTTCTCCTACCGTGAACGCCAGCTGCTCCCGCTCTTCCACCGGCGATGTGTTGTGATTTAGGCCGACACAAGTGATGACGCCCTCGGTCATTTGCGTATCGCCTCGTGCTGGCCTGATGGTGATAGAAGCAAGTTCAAGATCCGCGCCTTGGCTGCGGGGCGGTCATTTGTCTTGAGCAAGCGCTTTACCTCGCCGTCCAACGCGGCGTTCCAAACATCATTGTTGTTCCGCTGGCAGTGCTGGCAAGCAGCAACGGTAACCCTGCTGTCGCGTAATTCACGCCGGATCTCGGCGGCCAAATCAAGCAGCTCTGCATCCTCCTCGGTCAGGAAGGCCTCAATATCCTCCCGCGCTTTGCGAGCCATAGCAGGGCTGGTGCCGCTGGTAGAGATAGCGATGACCAGATCTCCCTTGCGGACGATGCCGGGCATGATGAAGTCGCAGTTCGGAATGTCATCGACAGCATTGACCCAGATGTGCCGCTCTCGGCCTTCCTTCCAGACCTCGTGATTATCGGAGCCGTCGTCTGTCGCCGCGAAGACCAGCTCGTAGCCTTCCAGATCGCCCGGCTCGTACTTGCGGTGGATGAACATGAAGCGCCCATCGTCGCGCAACTGCTCCATCCTGTCGTCCAGTTCGGGCGAGACCACGGTCACCTGCGCGCCTGCATCCAGAAGGCCCTCTACCTTGGTGAGAGCAACATTGCCACCGCCGACAACCAGTACCGGCTTATTGTTCAAGTCAAGGAAGACGGGGTAGTAGCGCACAGGGATCAGCTTCTAGCGGTCGCCAGCCCGGCTTCCTCATACGACTCCGCTATTGATATCAGTACCTGGTCCCCGAGGTTCGTGAGCAGCTCCCAGAGCTCAATCGCCTGATCCGTCGTCAGCTCCTTCTTCTGCGCCTCCTCCATCGCCGTCTCATCCAGAGTTTTGCGGAAGAACGTGAAGCCCTCGACGGCGTCACGCAGGCCCATCCCGTCCCTGACCAGCAAGCGCCCGTATTCGTGCGCGATCTCCTTTGCCTCGTCCAGCAGGTCTGCGCGACGCGTCCCCTTCGAAAGGTACTCAGACACCAGCGCGACCAGCCGCCTCCCCAGCGGGCGCATCTTCTCGCGGTCATCCTCGTTCAAGTTGGAGAACCAATGAGCGGACTGGGTGTTCTTCCCCCGCTGGAGCCGCCGTCTTATCCGTGTCAGCGCCAGGTTACCGATGGCGGTGTACGGTTCGCTCTGCGCGGGAATATGACCGGCCATCAACACACGCAGGTCGTCTTCGGAGAAGCGGCGGTGACCGCCGGGGGTCCTGAAGGAACGAACGTGTCCGGCATCCGCCCAACGGCGAAGCGTGGATTCGTTTACACCAAGGAGCTTGCAGGCCTGACCGAGGGTTATCCAGCGGGTGGCCGGCCCTTGCGATTCATCCGGGGGGCGACTAGTCACGACCAAACCTCACTAATCTGTGCAAATCGAACCGTCGGGGCGGAGTTCACCAAGATTCTAGACACCAACAGGCACGGCTGTCAACGAGCGCTGCACATTCAAAACGAGCCTAGCGAGCCCCATCGAGGGCCATTTGAGTGTACGGAAGAAGCGTATTCACCACGTTGACGCGGGAGTCCAGGTGCTTGCCCAGGCCGCTGAGCAGACCCACTACACGCATGATCAGGAGCATCTCGCGCGGAATGTCGACGATGGGGTTCGCCCTGATGACCTTGGTCAGCCGCTCGTTTGCCTCCGCCACAAGGTCCGCGTCGGCGTATCCCGTTCCTGGCTTCGCCGTCTCCATGAACGAGCGGCTCAGCTCGATGTAGACGTTCGGGTCATCCGGGTTCTTCACGCGTATCCCCAGCGCTTTGTACGCCTCGATCATCTCCGGCAGGTCCGCGCGCAGCATCGAGTTGACCATGCGGGCGTACGCCAGGCGGAACTTGTCGTCGTACTTGCGACAGAGCCCAAAGTCCAGCATCACAATGATCGGGCTGTCGCTCGGTCCGCGTCGCACCAGCAAATTGCCAGGATGTGGATCAGCGTGGAACATCCCGTGCAGATACAGCTGCTCGCAGTAGACATCTGTAACCAGCTGGGCGACATCCGGTGGGTCGATACCGAGCTTGTTGAGGGAAGGGATGTCCGTAACTTTGATCCCCTCCATGAACTCCATAGTCAGCACGCGGCGGGTTGTGTACTCCCAGTAGATCTTCGGAACCAGCACGTCCGCGCGGTCGGCGAAGTTGGCCGCGATCATCTCTGCGTTGTGCCCTTCGTTGATGAAGTCGAGCTCCAGCGGGATGTTGTCCTCCATCTCCTCGATGATCGGCCCAAAGTCCAGGTTCCGCTCAAACTGCGCAAGAACACGAAGCAACAACTTCACGTTTCGTAGATCGTTGTCGACGATCTTCTGGATTCCGGGATACTGCACCTTGACTGCAACAAGCCGTCCGTCATGGAGGCGCGCCCTGTGTACCTGCGCCAGCGAGGCGGATGCGATCGGCGTCTCCTCGAACTCGGCGAAGATGTCTTCCAGCGGCCGTTTGAGGTTTCGCTCGATACGTCGCTTGATTACCGGAAACGACCGTGGTGGCACTGCGTCCTGCAGCCGAGAGAGCACTTCGATGTACTCGTCTGGGATCAGGTCAGGGCGCGATCCGATGATCTGCCCCAGCTTGATGAGCAGGCCCTGCCTCGTGATCGCGATGTTGTAGTACCGGCGCGCCGACCAATCGTGGTGGCGGTGACGCTTTGCTTCGGCTTCCTCGTGCGGCAGCCCGAACTTCTGCTCGCGAAGAGTGATCAGCTTGTATCCGCCATAGACGGCTCCCGCCAGCGCACCCACAGCTACGAAACGATCGATTCGGTCAGCGACTCTCACGGCTGCATTATGCCCATTTGGACAACGCCGGGTCGAGGGTCATCCCAGCTTCTTTGCCAACCCCCTGATTCGGTCTCCAAATCTGCGCCAGATGAAAAAGGCGACCAACCCGGGTGGGATGAGCCAGGCAGTCGCAAATGCACCGGCGATGGCGAATGTCCCCAGCGCCACTGCCATTGCTTCAGAAGCATCCCAGGACCCTTCGAACGTGCGCGCCGCCCAGTTGCCATGGCTGACGGACGTGGCGGTGAGCCTCAACGTGATTGTGATCGTTGCCAGGTCCGCCTGATCGTTCAGCACGTTCAGCTGACCCTGCACCTGCTCGATCTGGCCTCGCGTCTCGTTTACTTGCTGTTGCACGCGCAGAATCTCGTCGATCGACTCTGCCCTCTCGAGGAGCGCCACGAATGCAGTCTCGGACTTTTGAAGGTTCGAAAGGCGCGACTGCAAATCGGTGTATTCGCCCGTGACCTCGCGTGTGCTCGTGTGCTCGGAGTCCACTCCAGCCGAGATTCCACGAAGCCGCGCCATGACTTCTTCGTACTGGTCTACGGGTACTCGAATCGTGACGATCGAAGACTCTGGCCTGGCAACCTGAGGATCTTCTGAGTTGCTGACCACGATGTTCGAGTTCGACACGAAGCCACCTGACTCGACAGCAAGCGAACGGATGTCATCGAGCGCCGAGTCGAGATCCTTGATCGCGAGGTCTAACTCAGTCGTCCGGACGATCTTCCGAGAGTCACCGAATGACTGGGAGTCGCCGCCGCCATCCGGTGCGGGGGCCCCTGAGCTGTCGCCCATTTCCCCTCCACAACCCGCCAGCACGGCAACTAGCGCGACCGTCAGCGCAATAGACAACCATCTCGGGAGTGTCTTTCGCATCTTCCACCTCCTGTGGTGGCCCCGGGCCCGAGGGCGTACCACAGATACGTCGGTGGAAGCGTGCCGGTTTCGCTACGCGGCGTGGACTTCTATCCGGCCGTCTTGCTGCCAGGTAGCGTACGTCCCACGCTGCGCCCGCTTCGCTGTCCGCAGGCAGTCGTCCGCTGCAGCGAACGCCGCATCCAGCGTCGGATGGTGGTCCGGCCAGATCGAGAGGCCGATCGTCACTGGAAGTCGATCGTCAGGTGTCTGTTCCAGGAACTGGTCGATACGTCGCTGAGCCTGCTCTATGTTTGCGCATCGCAGCAGGACCACGAATTCGTCGCCACCGAAACGCGCGATCGTCACTGCGTCCGGGAAGTTGCGCTTGAGAGCCCCCGCCACGCGAACGAGTAGCTGGTCGCCGGCGAGGTGACCGAACTCGTCGTTGTACTGCTTGAAGCGATCCACGTCGATCACGATCACGGCCAGGCTCTCTCGCGTCGGAGGGTCGGCGATGTAGCGAGAGAACTGCCGTCGGTTGGACAGTCCGGTCAGAGAGTCCGTTATCGCCAGAGTTCGGATCACCCACCACATTCGCCGGTTACCGTCGAACATAATCGACAGGTGGACACCGATCAGGACCAGCATCACCATCGCCACGACGGTCGAGCCGATCTGGACGTCGTACCAACCGCTCGCCGTCAGGATCACGATGCAGACCGCGAAACTGATCAGGCAGATGACGTTGTAGAAGACAGCCGCTCTCGTTGATCGCGCGGAGGGCGACTGCACCATCAGGATCACGTAGGCCATCCAGACCGGGTAGCTGAGGTTAGCGGTGGCCAACACCACAACGCAGACCGAGACGAGGTCCATGTACAGGTACACGGCGTCGTACCAGGGGACGGGCTTCTTCTGCAGCCACGTGTAAGTCGCCACGAGGTTCGTCAGGCAGATCCAGCCAGCGCTGCCCGCCAGGGCCAGCGGATGCACGTCCAGGGTGCCGGTGAAGGCCAATGCCAGGTACGTCGCCAGGATCACCCAGCGGAACGACGTGAGCATCGCCACATACGCGGCGTCGTATGCATCCTCGTCCGCGTAGCGAAGAGCGTCTGCCCGCTCCGTGTCGCCGGTCAGAAGGGTCGCTAATAGAGATGGGGGTTGGTCGGTCGACTCCCCCGGTTCGCCAGCACGCATCGCATATGGTTCGATGGAGGCCTTTACCGCATCGTTACCGATGCCAGGTGGGAAATAAGGTTAAGACACCTTACGTCAACCGAGGACCCAATGGGTTCCGGCGCAAGAGCCGCGAGATCGCGAACGTCACGAGTGAAATCACGAGCGCGCCGACAAAGGCAGGCCAAAATCCGTCTACGGCGAAATCAATACTGAGGACGTCGCAGAGCCAGTCGGTTAAGAGGACGATCACGGCGTTGACGACGAACAGGAACAGGCCCAGCGTGATGAGTTGCAGCGGGCAGGTGAGGAAGATCAGCACCGGCCGCACCAGGGCTCGCGCGACAACGTAGATCAGCGCCGCCATCAACATTCCTTCCGTCGTCTGGAACCAACGCTCCGTGTCCCAGAAGACCTCGTTCACGAACCACTCGGCGACGGCGAATCCCGCGACCGTCATCGCCCAGCGGACCGCCATGCGGACGATCCACGGCACGTTCCCGTGGTCCCACGGCGGCTCCGACCACTCCCAATACGTATAGTTGACGCGGTTCATAGTCGCGGCGATTGTAACAGGGGAGGCAGGTAGCGAAAGTGCGTCCGCTCACGTCAGATATTGCGATGCGATGGCTATTCGTGGTGCTGGCACTCGCGATGCTCGTCGCCGCTTGCCGACGCGACCGAGGCGACGATGATTCCCCGAGCGCTACGCCGACTCCGGCGGTTACCACGCAACCTCAGTCCCCGACCGTCATCTCGACGCCCACCGGCGCGGTTTCCGGCGATCCGTTCTCGCCGGGCGTCCACCCGGGCACGATGACCGTCGGTGGCATCGAGCGGACGTACCGCGTGTACGTGCCATCCTCGCTCCGCGAAGGGGATGCGCCGCCGCCGTTGCTGATCGGGCTGCACGGCGGCATCGGTAGCGGCCAGCAGTTCGAGAACCAGACCGAGTTCGATCGCGTCGCGGAGGAGGGCAAGTTCATCGCTGCCTATCCGGACGGCACCGGCGTCGCCCGCACCTGGAACGGCGGCAACTGCTGCGGTTACGCCGTCCGTGAGGACGTCGACGACGTCGCCTTCATCTCGGCGCTGATCGACGCCGTCGCGCAGAGCTTCCCGATCGACTCGAAGCGGGTGTACGCCGTCGGGCACTCCAACGGCGGGATCATGGCCTTTCGCCTCGCCTGCGAGCTCTCGGACAAGATCGCGGCGATCGGGCCGGTTGCGGCATCGCTGGAGATACCGAGCTGCTCGCCCGACCGCCCGGTGCCGGTGCTGCTGATACACGGCGACGCCGACCAGAACCACCCGCTCGAGGGCGGGGTCGGGCCGGAGGGCGTATCGGGCGTCGCGTTCAATTCGGTCGCGGACACGATGGAGACGATGCGCTCCGCGATGGGCTGCTCGTCCGACTCGACGGTGTCTTTCGCCGGCGCCATCACCACGACCGACTGGCTAGGCTGCTCCGGCGGTGTCGCCGTCCGCCTGCAGGTCATCGCCGGCGCCTCACACCCCTGGCCGGGCGCCCGCTTCTCGGGCTTCGGCGGCGAACCCAGCCAGGCAATGGACGCCTCGCGCGAGACCTGGGCGTTCGTCTCGCAGTACTCGCTGCCTTGACCTCCGAGCCCTGACAGCCGAACCTGTCAGTCCGGAGGTCACTATGGATGCTTACAAGGCGATCACTACGAAGCGGGACACTCGCTCGTACACGGACGAGCCCATCGACCCGGAGGTGATGCGGCGGGTGCTGCAGGCGGGCCGGATGGCGGGCAGCAGCAAGAACACGCAGCCGGTGCGCCTGATCGCGACGCAGGACAAGGCGTGGATGGAGGAGCTGGCGACTTGCGGGAAGTTCTCGGACCCGCTGAAGGCGGCGCGGGCCGCGGTGGCGATCGTCTGCGCGCCGGACGGCAGCGACTTCGATGCCGGCCGCGCGGCGCAGAACATGATGGTGGCCGCCTGGAACGAGGGGATCGCCTCCTGCCCGACGTCGGTGCATGACCAGGACTGCGGGCGCGGGAAGCTGGGGCTGCCGGAGGGCTGGCGGGTGGTGGTGATCGTGGCGCTGGGGCACCCGGACCCGAAGGTGCCGATGTCGCTGAACGCGAAGCGCCGCCCCTGGGAGGAGTACGTGCGCTGGGAGCGCTGGGGGGAGCCAGTAGCCAGTAGCCAGTAGCCAGTAGCCAGGAGCCAGGAGCCAGGAGCCAGTAGCCAGGAGCCAGGAACCAGGAGCCAGTAGCCAGTAGCCAGGTAGCCAGGAGCCAGGAGCCAGGAGCCGGGAGCACAGTAGCCAGTAGCCAGTAGCCAGGAGCCAGGAGCCAGGAACCAGGAGCCAGTAGCCGGGAGCACAGTAGCCAGGAGCCAGGAGCCAGTAGCCAGTAGCAAGTTTGATTGATGCGGTCTGGATGATGGCGAACTTGATTGTCGATTTCGGTTGTGGACGTTTTCGTGGGGCGGCCAGACGTCGGCAGGGATGTAAATCTTGATTGATTTCATCTTGATTGTTTTGGATTTCTCCGGACTTGTGAGGCAGGTCCGCCGAGGGTGAGCCAGGGGCCCGGGTCGAGGTGAAGAGCCGGTCACGCCTGTATGGTATCGAGCCGGCCGGCTGAGCTCTAAGTTGGCAATTGCAGAGGAGCTGGAACAGGCGCTACATGGTGATTCGAGCACTGTGACGTTTGCCGTTGACAGACTGGAACAGCTGTTCCACAATTTACAGTGGAATTGGCCCGCTAGCCGAACTGTCGCCCTTCGAGGCGTGCGTTCCGGAGCACCGGATAGGCGGCGGGCATCATTTTGCCTACGGCCACTTGCGGTGGCTGCGCCTTTTTCGGCGAAGGTACGCCTCGTAGGCGTCTGCGTCGGGCTTGCCCACATACAGCCGGTTGGTCACACCCGCCACGTAGTCAGCGAGTTGCAGGAGGGGATCTCCGGAAGACCGCCCGATCTTCACGCGTGCGATCTGCTTTCGTTGCTCAGTGTTCAGCTCGCGCCGCAGGTAGGAGCTGATCTCCTGACGGAACTTGCGTTCGCCGGACCCGTCGATTACGACTGTCGCTCCCTGCAGGTCGCTAGCAGCATTTTCGAGAGCTACCTTGCATACCCATTTGTAGCCGGCGCCTCTGTACTTGAACCCCTGACCAGTCAACCTTGGCGACGTTTTGTCGAGCGTGAAGGTATGGCAGGAGAAGCTCTGACTTGCCACTGTGGTCAGGAAGGCGAGGCGCCGCGTGTGGCTGTCGGAGTGGAAGTGGAATTCGGACTTTTCCGCAACCCGGAGGCTCTGACGCAGGCGCTCGATTGCCTTCTGACATGCGAGTGCAGTGGCGGGGGTCTCGAAGATAACCAGCGCGATCGTAAAGAACGGAGTAGAGCCGCGGTCGAACTTGTAGCCGAGGTCGCCGGACTCATCGATGAAGACAAGCATGCCGTGAGAGTAGGTGGCTTGGGCGGGATGTCGAAGGGGGAAGTGGCAGGTTTACGCTGGCTCGCGCTGGAGGTTTAGGGCGAGAAGCCGAGTCAGGATTTCCTGATCCGAGATGTCGTCCGGCCAACCGTAGGCCTCGAAGACGGCCTTGTCCAGTACGGCATGTGCGTTGGCCAACCACGCGGGAGGCTCGTTGTAGAGGTTAGTGAGAGTGCGGCGTTTCCTTTCCACCGTTGTCATGAAAGAGTCCTCGCCCGGGTTTAGCCAGGCGGTTCGCCATGTGTTCAACTCTCGGGCAGCCTTCTCGATGGTTTTAAGCTGACCGGCAGTCGGTTCGGGAAACGGGAATGTTTCGAAGCACGATGTGGGCGTATATCGAGGCCTGCTTTCTAGTTGGGTCCCTTGCTTAAGGGCCCAAATCTCGTGGGCGCGAGAGTGGAGAACGCCGAAGAAATAATCGTCGTCGCGCGCGAAGACGATTAGCTGGTGGTCAGGCAGGACTTCGGCGGCGAGCCACACGAAGAACCGAAACTTGGTGAGGTTAGGCGTAGCGATGTACCTTTCGAGCTGCGCGAGGCCTGAGCGCATGTCTGGTCGGGGCCGCTGATGGATCCACCATGGAACTCCGGTAGCGTCACCGGATCGTGCCTCGGCGCGAAACGGCTTTACCTTCTTCTTGATGTACTCAAAGGGCGCCTCATACAAAGCGGCGTCCGTCTCTTTAGTCCCAGGCGGGAAGTCGATGATCCACATGTCCCGGGGGCGACGCGTGATGTCGAGTCCGTTTACCCACGGACGCACGACGTCTGAATTTGGCCTCCCGTGTGGATTAGGAAGATTCAGGAAGCGTAGTGCCTCGGTGGCCGAGATTTCGAAGGGTCCGACCTTCGTGTCGCCCATGAACGAGATCCCAAGATTCTCCTTGAGCCTGTGTGCCAGAGTGGTGTCAACGCGGGAGGTGAGGTTGGCGTTAATCCCTTCGACCGGCGTGGCGCGGTCGAGAGCGCCGACCGGCTCATCATCCGGGATTTCGTTCAGGTAGCGGCGAGTTTCGGTGCCGTCGTCAAATCCGACCATAGAGACGCGCACCGCAACGCCGTCCTGTATCCACTTGCGATCTGCCTGTGCATAGAAGATGTCGCCCGTCTCTTTGATCCGTTCCAGAGTGCGGCGATTTTTGCCTCCGCGGATGGCCTGAGTAGCCAGAAGTCCCACCCGCTTTACCTTGCCGGCCTCAACCGCGGATCTAGCCTTCTCAATCCAGTAGCAGCACAGGTCCGATTCGCGAGCGACACGACCATCCCAAATGGCGAACATCGCGTCGACGTATTCGTCACCCAGATTTTTCCTCAATTGCTTGCTGCCGAGGAAAGGTGGATTCCCAACGATGATGTCGACCTGTGGCCACGCCGGTTCGCGAGGCCCCTTTGACGTCTGCACGACGATCCCGTCCATGAGTTTGATTTGATCGAGGGGTTGAAGGATGGGCTCTTCGTCATCGAGCGGAAGGACATTCTTGTGCTTCCATTGGAGGTAGCCGATCCAGATAACGATGGCAGTGAGCTCGGCTGCATAGGGATTGATTTCGATGCCGTGTAGTTGCTTCGGATGAACGCGCGGTTTGAGATCAATACCGTGAATCGAAGCGAAGGCTAGCACTTCCTTCTCCAGTCCTTTGAGAAGGGCGAGCGAGACGTAGAGGAAGTTTCCCGACCCGCAGGCCGGATCGAGTATCTGAATACTGGATATCCGTTCATGAAACTGGACCAAGGCTGAGCGAATTTGCTTTTCCCGCGTATCGTCCTTCAAACCGGCTTTCTCGAAAATTCCAGAGGCTGTACTCTTGACCTCCTCCCAGTCGCGCCGAAGCGGCGCCATTAGAACTGGTTCAACGATGAGTTCGATATCGGCCCGTGAGGTGTAGTGAGCTCCGAGCCTCTTGCGCACCTTGTCTTCGAGGATGTCCTGGAAGAGATTGCCGAAGATTGCAGGTTCAACGTCGGCCCAGTTGAGTGCATCGACGAATGCAAGGCCGATTATTTCTTGACTCGTGACGTTTTCAGGGACATCAGAATCGCTAAAGAGGCGCCCATTGAAATGAGGAATCGTCGGTACGCCGAACTGACCGCCGGTATCCATCACACGAAACAGATTGCCCAGGGTTTGACGAAACGTCTTGTTATCTTGCCGGCTAGCAGGTGCGCTGAGTAGGTCTGAGAAGACCGTCCTGGGCAGAAGACCAACGTCGCTGGCAAACATGCAGAAGACAACCTTCGTGATGAAGCGCGCGACTCGCATATCATCGACGCCCCATTTACGGAGTTCCTTGGCGATCTTGCCAAAAATTGATGCCGCCTCTTCCGTGATGGCGGCTGTCGTTCTTGTCGGCTTAAGCAGATCGGGTTCAGCCCAGAGAGCTTTCAGGACACGAATCGCTGTCAGTTTCGGCGAATCAGCCGGCGGAACGCCGGTGATCGTCCGGATTTCCACGGGCCCGTCGGCGGCTATATCGGCGTTACTAAATGTGTAAATCCAACTTTCGTTGTTCGTCCAGTTCGTGTGGACCTCAAAGCGGTCAAAGTCACAAACGACAAGCAGCGGCGGATTACCGAGGGACTCTCGATAGTCGGAGACCTGTTTGTAAGCGGCACCGAGGTCTTTCTTCTTACCTTTGTACTCCCAAGCAAAGTGGTTCTTGAGCCACACGTCGGCAAAGCCATCTCCACCAGAAGTCACAGCACCTTTTTCGAACCCGTAAAAGTCCCCTGATGGATCCGCCGTCGCGGGGGTCGGCTCGTGGATCAAGTTGCAAAGATCGATGAAGTGTTCTTGAGCGTGCTGGCGTTCAGCACCCTTGGCGGCCTGCCATTTACGAACGAACTCGGCGGCGTTCATTTGCGGCGATTATAGCCCGCACCCCGCAGTCCCTCTCTGTGCGCGAGGAGAGGGGAGAACGATTGGCGAGGCGAGCGGCCCAGGCGGGCGGGCCGCCGGTAGGTGCGGTGCGATAGAATGGCCTGCACCTGAGATTCGGGGAACGGCCATGACCAACTCGAAGGAACTGGTCCTGAGGCTCCCGAAGGATGCGTTACACTGGTTTCAGCCATGAGCGCGACGATCGACATCATTGAGGCTAAGGACGCGGAGCTCGCAGAACTCTGCCGGAGGTTCGGTGTTGCTCGCCTTTATGTGTTCGGCTCAGCCGTCAGCGCTCGATTCAGCGGCGCGAGCGACCTGGACTTTGTGGTGGAGATGACAGACCGTCAGCCGACCGGATCGTACGCAGACCGCTACATTGGCCTCGCTGAGGAACTCGAGCGTCTTTTCGGGCGGAAGGTTGACCTCGTCACCGAAGAGTCCGTGCGCAATCCCTATTTCCGCCGGGAGGTGGAATCCACACGTCAGCTCGTCTATGGACAACCGCGCGAAAAAGCTGCTGTTTGACGCGCTCGTGTCCGGCCGAAGCATCAGGGAGTGGTGCGAAGGACGCACGTTTTCTGAGTACGAGGAGGACCGGCAGTTCCGAAAAGCGGTCGAGCGAGAGTTCGAGATCATCGGCGAAGCACTGAACCGGCTGGCCCAGGCCGATCCGCTGACCGCAGCGCGCATCGAGGACCTGGACCGCATCGTGGGTTTCCGGAACCGTATCATCCACGGCTACGATGCCGTTGACGACGCCACCGTTTGGGGTGTCGCGGAGAGCCATCTGCCACGGCTCATTTCCAATGTGGAGGATCTGCTGCGCGAAGCTGGTGACACCGTCGATTCGTAGGGGCGCGGCAAGCAGCACCGCACAGGACAGTGCGATAGAATGGCCTGCACCTGAGATTGGGGGAATGGCCATGAGCACTGTTGAACGCAAGAATGCAAGTGAAACGACGCCCGTAGTGGCGACTGGAACGTCGCCCGTCTGGGCCCCGCCGGAGCGCCTCGTTGGGCAGGGGCTCGACCAGCAGCAGGAGGAGAGCGGGAACCGCGCGATCGTGGCGCTGCTGACGGACAGCTCGCACGGGGAGACGGACTGGGTCGCCACTTACCGCTGGACGGCGGACCCGGACCCGGACGGGCAAGCAGGGCAAGCCCCGGACGGGCAAGTTGCGCACGTGGACGGGGTGTACGAGGTGTGGGCCCTACGGGGGATGGTGCGCTTCCGGCGGTTCATCGCGGAGGGTGGTTATGGCTACGAGGTGATCGAGACTCGCGGCGAGAACCCGATTGCGAACCAGGACCCGACGGCGGTGGCGACGATCGCGGAGGAGCTGGAGGCGGCGGCGAAGTCGGGCATGGCGACGGATAACGCGAACTTGGCCTACATGGACCCACAGGCGCTCAGCTACCCGCTCGCCTACGAGAAGATCGCGCAGCTCTTCGACAGCCCGAATGCGCCCGACCTGGCGATTAACCCGAAGTGCTGGCAGTACGCCCGGCAGCCCGGGCAGCACGGCTCGGCGGATATCGTGCAGGCGCGCGCGCCGCTTGTGCTCAGCGGCCCCGGCGTCAAGGGCCGCGGCGTCACCGACACACTCTGCGCGCAGGTCGACGTCGCGCCGACGATCGCGAAGGTCCTCGGGATGCCGCTGATCGATGGGATGGACTCGACCGGGCGGACGTCGAGCGAGCGCGGCGCCGAGCCGGACGTCTACCTGCGGCGGCAGGACGGGAAGCCGATCGAGGCGCACATCGACGACTCGCAGAATGCGGACCGCGTCTACATTCTCCTCCTGGACGGACTGAGCAACACGGAGCTGAAGCGACGCCTCGAGACGGACCGCGAGTCGATCCCGAACCTGAGCCGGATCATCGAGCGCGGCGTGATGTTCGAGTACGGCACGATCGTGAACTTCCCGAGCATCACCTGGCCGAGCCACAACGCGCTCGGCACAGGCGCCTGGTGCGGCCACCACGACGTCGTAAACCCGACGTACTACCTGAGGGAGACTCGCGAGACGGTCACGCCGCAAGGGACGATGTGGGAGACCGGCCGCTTCGTCACGGGCGACGTCGAGACGATGTACGAGGCGGTGCACCGCGTGTGGGGGAAGTGGGACGGCCAGAAGGGCGAGGTCACGGCGAGCATCAACGAGCCGTGCATGCGCGGCGCGGGTCACTCGACGCTGGAGCGACGACTGATGGTGGACCCGGAGAAGATGCGCGAGGTGGTGCGGGCGAACAAAGAGGACACGAACCCACGCTGGAAAGCGGAGGGCCACGACGAAGCGTATCGAGCCTCCGGCGGAGACATGCAGGGGATGGTGCAGTCGATGATGCTGTTCTCAGCGGAGGACAAGCCGCCGCCGAAGTTCACGTTTCACGAATTCTCGCTCACCGACTCGGTCGGCCACGACTACGGCCCGCACCACGACGCCGTGCTCGACGCAATGGTCGAGACAGACAAGCGCATCGGCAAGGTGCTGAGCGTGCTGGACGCGCGCGGCCTGTTCGACTCGACGCTGTTCGTGATCACCACGGACCACGGGATGGCGCCGATCGATACGTCGAAGGCGGCGGACCAGGGACTCTCAGTGAGAGACGCCGGCATACGCTCGGTGCTGACCGCGCCGCTGGTCTACTTGATCGACATGCACGTGACGCTGGAGCCGTCTGCGGACGGGCGCACAGTGCGCGCGACAGTCCTCGAGAACGACGTCGACAAGGGTGGCGAGCGCCCGGCAGTGGAAGGGGCGACGGTCAGCGTCGTCTCGCACCAGGGGCAGGTTGTCGCCGAGGGCAAGACTGACGCCTTCGGCGTATGCGGACTGCCGCTGCCCGCCGGCGAATCGCCGGAGCACATGGTCGTCCGCATCGAGCACGAGAAGTTCAACACGCGCCACCTGCGTCTCGACGGCACGAACGTGGTCGAGGACATCGCGCAGCGGTTGTATGGCTAGCGTCACCGCCACTTCGCCCACCGAACAGCGGACGAGGCTCAACGACGGGCGCATCCTTGGCTTTGCGGAGTACGGCGATCCGAACGGGAAGCCGGTACTGGAGTTCCACGGGTGGCCGAGCTCCCGCCTGGAGGCGGCGATATACAACGAAGCCGCCAGGAAAGTCGGCGCTCGTGTGATTGGCATCGACAGGCCGGGGTTCGGTCTCTCCACATTCAAAAAGGGATACCGCATCATCGATTGGCCGCGTGACGTGACGGAGTTCGCGGACGGACTGGGCCTCGACAGGTTCGCCGTCGCCGGGATTTCCTCGGGGTGCCCGTACGCGCTGGCCTGCGCCAACATGATCCCGGAAAGACTCACCGCCTGCGCCGTCGTTGGCGGCCTCGCACCGCTGAAGGTGCCGGGCGAGAAGATAAGCCCTGAGGAGTTCATCGAGAAGTCGGAGTTTCAGATCGCGCGGCTGGCGAACACCGTGCCCTTCGCGGCGCGGCTGATTTTCGGGTACTTCGTGCGGCAGTCTAAAAAGGATCCAGTGAAGGCGAGGCAGCAGTTCCTCAAGGGACTGCCGGAATCCGACGTGAAGGTGTTGGAGGACGAGGAGCTGCAGGAGCAATTCGAGGAAAACATGGCGGAGTGCACGAGGGGTGGAATGAAGGGGCCAATCGCTTCTGTGGGCCTGGAGGTCAAGCCCTGGGGTTTCCGCCTGGAGGACGTGAAGATGCATGTCGCCATCTGGCAAGGAGACGAGGACACCCTCGCGCGGCCGGCGGGCGCAGCGTACATGGCGAGCAAGCTGCCGAACCACACGCTGCACACGATCGCTGGGTCCGGCCACATGGCGACGATCTTCAACGAGACCGAGAGCGTCCTCCGGGAGCTGCTCTCTGCAACGTAAGCCGCAACGGTGTCGCGCTTCCCTCCCGGTAGACTGGAAGCATGTGGGACATCCTGATCGTTACGCTGATCATGATCGGCGTGGCCGTGCTGGGCATCGTTCTGGCCGCGCTCTTCGTGTGGTGGAAGATCCTCCGCTCCGACGAGCGAATGCTCGCGCGCCGCATCGGGAAGCTGCGGTGGCGGGAGAAGCTGCGACTGGGACGCGACATCTTCCGCGACCCGCGCGTACCAATCTGGTCGCGCATCGTAGGAATCGCGTTGGTGTTGTACCTTGCCTCTCCGATCGACTTGCTGCCGGACTTCATCCCTGTGCTGGGCCAGCTGGACGACCTCCTGATCGTGATCGTCGGCGCGGGTCTGCTGCTGCGGTCGGTGCCGCGGAGCGTCATCGAGGAGCTGGTCGCGCGCTACGAGGTGCGCAGCGCGGGCAGTGACAGTCCCGTGAGCGTCCCGTAACATCGCGGCATGACGGAAGAACTGACGATACGGCGCGTGACCTCGACGCCGGGGGACATCGAGAAGCTGGTACAGATGCGCTACGCGATGCAGGTGGAACTCGACGAAGGTCGAGACGGACGCCTCGATCCGAAGGACGTCATCGAGGACACGCGGGAGTACTTCACGAAGCAGCTATCTGGTTTCCACTTCGCGGCATTCTTCGTCCAGTATGGTGACGAGATTATCTCCACGGGTGGCGTCGTCGTATACGACAACCCGCCTTCGCCTTCGAACCGAAGCGGCACCGAGGGCTACATCATGAACATGTACACGGTGCCGGCCTGGCGCGGCCACGGGCTGGCGAAGCGGGTGCTGGACCGGCTGGTGGAGCACGCACACGCGGAAGGCGCAGGGCGCGTCTGGCTCCGGGCCAGCGAGAAGGGCCGCAGGGTGTACGAGCAGTGGGGGTTCACGGCATACCCGGCGTACATGGAGTACCGGGTACCGGAGCGCAAAGAATGAGTAAGCTGCAGCTAGTCCGCGACCTCTACGCCTACAACGAGTGGGCGAACAACCTGCTGCTGGACAAAGCAGAAGAGCTGGATGCGGGACAAGTCGCCGGACCGCAAGGCGCGAGCTTCGATAGCATCCTCGGCAACATGGCGCACCTGGCGGCCGCGCAGATCAACTGGCTGGAGCGCTGGCAGAGCGGCCAGAACAAGCGCCACACCGTCGACCTGGGCGAATCGCTCAAGACGCTGGCTGATTTGCGAGAGACGTTCGCCGCGTCGCACCGCGACCTGTCCGAATTTCTCGCTGCGATGACTGACGCCACGCTGGACGGCGATGTGGAGTACCGCGACCGCAGCGGCTCGCGCTGGGAGCAGCCTCTGTGGCAGCCGATGATGCACGTCGCGAACCACGGTACCTACCACCGGGGTGAAGTCGCGATGGTGTTGACAGCGCTGGGGCATTCGCCGGGAGATATCGATTTTCTGGACTGGGTGTTCAGGCGCAGGTAAGTCCCCCTGTCACGCTGAGGCTGCGAAGCATCTAGCCAACCAGCACCGCCGTTTCGCGCAGCAACGTCATGTCAGGAGAGGCTAATCGATCGCGAGCCAGATCCTTCGCTTCTCTCAGGATGACAAATGGTGCTACCAGATGACCTCGTTGCGCTCCAGATCTGCGATTTGCTCGGGCGTGAGACCGAGTTCCGTCAGCACTGTGAAGGTATCGCGCGCATAGTCGGCCGCGTCGGTGTTGGCGGCGGGGACGCCTTCGAGGTTGAACGGCGCCTTCACGAAGCGCTTGCCGGATGGCGTTTCGGTGAGGATGTTCTCGGCCTGAACGGCGGGATCGGCGAGCACTTCTTCGAGGCGGCGGACGGGGGCGACTGGCAGACCGCTGCGCGTTATGGCGGCGATCCAGTGAGCGCGCGGGCGAGAAGCCATCGCTTCGCTGATGATCTCGATCAGCTCGCGGGCGTGGTCAATGCGGCCGCGGTTGCGTTCGAAGCGCTCGTCGTTTTTCAGGTCCGGGCGCGCGATGATGTCACAGAAGGCGAACCAGTCATCCCGGGTCATGGCGGTCATGCCGAGCGCAAGCCACGCGCCGTCGGAGCACTGGTAGAGGTTGAGGAAGGCGTTGGCTGCGTCCTTCGGGTCGAAGGGTCGCAGTGTTTCGCCGACGTTTGTGATAGCGCCAACGTTGAGCTGCTGGAACCAGAGCATCCCCTGCAGAAGTGATGTGCTCACGTACTCGCCGCGGCCCGTCTTCTCGCGCCTCAGGAGCGCCGCAACTGCGGCGAAGGCGAGGTTCGTGCCAGAAAGGACGTCAGCCAGTCCACCGGGGGGATAGACGGGTTGGTCATTGCCTGAGGCCGTGTACATGAAACCTGACGCCGCGGTGCCGGTCGTGTCCTGCGCCGCAATATTGGCGAGCTCACCGATGGTTCCGAGGCCGCCGCCTTTCGCGTAGACCAGTCGAGGGTTCAGCGCCATCAAGCGCTCCGGGGAGGCGGCGAACTGTTCCAGCGTTCGAGGCAACAGATTCGTGAGGAAGACGTCCGCCTCGGCGACAAGCTTGTGTAGCAGCGCTTGCCCTTCCTCCTTGCGCAGGTCAATGGCGATGGCGCGCTTGTTGCGGTTGACCAGCTCCCACATCAGGGCTTTACCGTCCGGCGTGCGCATGGAGGCCCCGAACAACGTGGCCAGACCGCGGGAGAAGTCGCCCTGGCCGGGCTTCTCGATCTTGATGACGTCCGCGCCGAGGTCCGCCAGCACCTGGCCGGCAAGTGGGCCCTGCACCCAGATGGTGAGGTCGATTACGCGCACGCCGGCGAGCGGGGCTGGAAGCTGGTCGTTCACGATGGTCGATGATAGCGGGTCAGGTTCAGCTAAGATATGGCGCGACAAGGGAGGAAAGCATGACTAAACGAGTGGCAGTCATCACAGGGGCCAGCCGAGGCATCGGCAAGCAGATGGCGATTGACTTCGCCGCGAACGGCTACGACGTCGCCTGCCTGGCGAGGTCGGCGAAGGACGCGCCAAGCAAGCTGCCGGGGACGATCGACGAGACGGCGGAGGCAGTACGCGAGGCCGGAGGGCAGGCCCTGGCGATTTCGGTGGACGTTCGTTCCGACGAGCAAGTGGAGGAAGCAGCGAAGCAGGTCTACACCGAATTCGGGCGCTGCGATGTGATGATCAACAACGCCGCTGTCGGCATCCCCGGCCGCACGCTTGACATCTCGCACAAGAACTGGCGACTGGGCGTGGACATCAACGTTCACGGGGCGTTCTACATGACCTCATCTTTCGCGCGGCGCATGAGGGATGCCGATGAGGGACGCATCATCAACATCTCGACGATGGTGTCAGTGACGCCGGAGTTCGGCCGCATCAACTACATGGTGACGAAACGTGCCCTCGAAGCACTTACGGAAGGCTCCGCCTACGACCTGCGCGGGAAGATTGCCGTCAACTGCATTCGCCTGGAGTTGATGGTCTGGACAGAAGGCTTTGCGGCGACGCTCGGGGACGTGGACAAGGCGGGCTTTGAGCACCCGGTGATCATGTCGGACGCTGCGCTCTGGATCGCGAAGCAACCGCTGGACTACACAGGCAAGATTCTTACGATCGGTGACCTGCGGCAAATGGGCGTCGTTCGAGGAGTGACGCCGGCCTAGACCGCGCGGCTTTCCTCGACAGTTCTCCCGCGATGCTGCGAGCCCACTCCCGAATGGCCGGCCAGTCCCGGAAGTCGCCTTCGGGAGCACTTACCAGCCGTTCGACGATACTCAGGTTGCCTCGGTCGAGTTTCTCCGTGAACATGCGAGGCTTACGCGCGCCGATTCGAGCAAGGAGGGCGGCCCCGACGGGGTCCTCCGCGAGGTTTGGAGGCTCGCGTATGGGCCCACTGGAGAAGAGCCAGACGTCGCGTTCCCTGAGCGCCTGCGCGTGGCGCTCGATGATCTGAACGATGCCGGGCATCCGCTTGCCCATGTAGAGCGCGCTGCCGAGGACCACCGCCTGGTACCCATCAAGCGATTCGACCTCTGGCGGATCGAGCGCATCGACCTCCAGTCCGGCGGCGATCAACTCGGCAGTGATGGCTGCGGCAATCTCCTCGGTACTGCCGTGTTTTGACTCAACCGAGACAAGCACCCTCATCGCATTCCTCCACACAGAGCATTTCTCCACTGCCGAGGTTAGCGAAACGAGTTGAAGCCAGGCAGGGCCGTTCGGCCTGTTTTGGGTGCGACGTTGGTTTAGACGGGCGTCTCAGCCATTAGCCATTCGAGGTAGCGGGCACTGCCCGCTGTGACCGGGATGCAAATGATTTCCGGAATCTCGTACGGGTGCAGATCGCGGACCGCAGCTTCCACGCGCTCATAGAGCGCATGTCGCGTCTTAATCAGACAGAGCCATTCCTCGCCCTGCTCGATCTTGCCCTGCCACCAGTACCGGCTGGTTACCGGACCAATGACCTGGACGCAGGCGGCGATTCGCGCATCCAGCAGGTGCTGAGCGATGCGGTCGGCCGCCTCTCTGGAATCGACCGTGGTCATCACCTGGACCGCGCCCGTCAACGACGCGGCTCCCATGTGAAGAAGCGCAACGCGAGAACCATCCCCACGACACCCCAGGCAGCAATAACCGCCAGGTGTACCCATTCAAACGCCGGACCGGTCTCGAATGGGTTGTAGGCAGCCTGCAATGCGTCCGAGAAGTGGAGAACGGGGAACGCGTTCGCGATCACGTCCAGCCAGTCCGGAGTGTTCTGGGACGGGATAAAGACCTCTGAGATGAAGAGAAGCGGCAGGATCGTCCCGTTGACAACCGCCGGGGCGGCGTCCGCGTTGGGAATGGCGGCCGTGATAGCAAGCCCGAGGGCGCAGAAGGCAGGAGCGGCGATAAGCACCGTCAGTGCGTAGGCAGCCATCGTTTCGCGGGGAACATCGACCCCGTAGAACAACTGCCCGGCGATGGTGACGATAGAGACGAGGAATGCGGCCAAGAACACCGAGTGGACGACGCGGCCGAAGATGAACGCCCACGGGGGTAATGGGGTGCCGCGCACGCGCTTCAGCACGCCGAGGTCGCGGGAGATCGTGACCATCATCCCGATGTTCGTGTAGCAGGCGCTGATCGCACAGAGGGCGGCGATCGCCGGCACGTAGAAGACAGAGGTGTCAGCGGGTTTGCCATCGATCTGGATTGTGGTGTCGCCGAAGATTGCATTGAAGAGGACGAGGAAGAGCAGCGGAAGGATGACGGTAAAGAACGCGGCAGCAGGGTTACGCCAGAACGCGCGGTTCTCGAACGCGACCTGCCGGAAAGCGAGCCGAAGGCTGTTCATTCTGCCGTCTCCGAAGCAGTGAGCTCCAGGTATACATCCTCGAGGGAGATCGGGGAAACGCGCAGGTCCAGTAGCTCCACGTTTTGCTGGGTGGCCCACGTGGTGAGGTCGTGAAGGGCCTGAGTGGGTGCCGAGCTTTCGATGACGACTCGTCCGTTTTCGCCGAATGCGCTGAGGGCGGCCGGAAGGCCATCCGCCTTGCCGATGAAGGAGATGCGCGTACCGCGGTGGCGGGCTCGGATCTCGGCGGGCGTACCTTCGGCGACGATGCGGCCGGAGGCGATGATGGCGACCCGGTCAGCAAGGAAGTCCGCCTCATCGATGTAATGGGTAGTGAGAAGGACGGTCTTGCGCAACTCGCGGAGGTTGTGGATGACCGCCCAGGCGCTACGGCGGGCGGCGGGGTCGAGGCCGGTCGTCGGCTCGTCCAGAAAGAGAAGGTCAGGGTCGCCGGCGAGGCCGATCGCGACATCGAGGCGTCGTTGCTGGCCGCCGGAAAGACGCCGAACGAGCTTTTTGCGGTCGGCGAGCAATCCCACCAGCTCCAGTACTTCACTGACCGGACGAGGGTGCGGGTAGTAGCCAGCGAACATATCAACCGCTTCCTCCACGCGCAGGTACGAGGGGATGCTGGCGCTCTGGAGGACGATGCCGATGCGCTGCTTGAACGCCGTCTCGTTGCGGGCAGGATCGAAGCCCAGGACCCGCACCTCTCCCGCCGTCGCGCGCCGATGCCCTTCCAGGATCTCGAGCATCGTAGTTTTGCCTGCGCCGTTTGGCCCGATCACGGCGTACACTGCCCCGCGCTCGACCGTCAGGTCGATGCCGCGGACGGCCTCGGTCGCACCGTAGGACTTGCGAAGGCCGCGGACGTGGACGACTGGTTCGCTCATGGTTCTAGGTTACGGCGTTCGAGTGCGTGAACCCACTGCCAGAGATAAACTGAATGTCCGTGGGCGACTACTTCACAACCATCGTCGATACTGAGGTGACTCCGGAAGAAGCTGGATCACTCGGCCAAGAGATTCTTCGTTGGTTGGTGGAGCGAGGAATAGTGCTCGCTGATCCCAACGCAGAGTGCGTACTGGCAGGTGTAGGTTATCCTCCTGGACCTAACGTAGAGGAAGCCACAGAGGAAGCAAATGCCCTTCGAGGACTGTTGACTTGCGGCATGGAGCTTATCGATCGCCGCGAGGTGCATTGGACTTTAAGCGACGGCTTTCGGTGCCGTCAATGCCAAACGCTGCAAGAGGACCTTGATGAAACCCTCGAGGACTGGACGGCCGGAGGGGATGGCCTACTTCGCTGCAGCGCCTGCGGTTGGACAGCGCCAATATCGGATTGGGATTCAGGCGAACCGCCGTGGGGATTCGGCAATCTGGCGTTCAAATTTTGGAACTGGAGTCCTCTTAGGTCTGAGTTCGTTGCAGAGATTACCCGGCGCCTAGCACATAAGGTCGTCGTACCTTACGACAAGCTCTAGATAGAGCGAAGAAGGTTCGCCATCTCGATCGCCGTGGCGACGGCATTGCGGCCTTCGTTGCGGTCGGTGCCGGAGCGCTCGAGGGCCTGCTCCTCCGTGTCACAAGTGAGGACTCCGAAGATGCAGGGGACGCCGGTATCGAGGGAGATGCGTGCGATGCCGGAGGCGGCCTGGGAGGCCACGTGCAGGTAGTGGTCGGTGTGGTGGCGGATGACGGCACCGAGGCAGACGACAGCGTCGTAGCGGCCGGACTTCGCCAGCTTGAGAGCGGCCACGGGAAGCTCGAAGGATCCGGGCGTCGAGATGACATCGTGTTGCTTGACGTTGTGCTTTGCCACAGCCTCAAGCGCCCCATCCAGAAGCCGCGAGGTGATGTGCTGATTGAAGCGCGCCACGGCGATGGCGATGCGGATCTTCGAGCCGTCCAGGTTCGGGGCGGGAGGCTCGCTCACGGTTTGACCTGTACCTTTAGCGACTTCGTCGACTTATCGGCAGCGGTAGCGAAGGCCCGCGGGGCATCCGCCAGCGGGAACTGGTGCGAGATCACCTTCCGAGCGCGGTCGCCATGCCTGCGCAGGATATCGATCGAGCGGTCAAAGTCAGAGTGAGCACCGGGTCGGCAATATGTGATCCCCCCGGCCATCTTGATGTCCTTCAGCACCAGCCCGAGAAGGTTAACCTGCTGTGGCTGCGAGAACACCCCGAGCACGCAGATCCGCCCGCCCTGCCGTACGATGCCGACCGCCTTCTGTATAGTGTCGGCGCTGCCGCCGATCGTTTCGACGACGACATCGATGCCTTCTTTCTCGAGGCCAGCGGTCTCCGACTCACGAACAATGCGTGATGCACCAATTGCGAGCGCGGCTTCGCCCTGGTGATCGTGCCGATAGGTGGTGATGACCTCGGCACCCGCCGCGTACGCAGCAAGCGTGGACATCAGCCCGATGGTTCCGGCGCCAAGGACGAGCACCCTTTCTCCGGCGCTCAGATCGACCATGTGCAGCCCGTGGACGCAGACCGCCAGCGGCTCCGTAAGCGCCGCGAGCTCGACGTCGACTTCTTCTGGGAGGCGGTAGAGAGTGTAGGCCGGCATGACGATGTACTCAGCGAGGGCGCCCTGGCTCTGGTCAGTCGAGAAGTTCATCTTCTCGCAGATGTGATAGCGGCCAGATGTGCAGTTCACACATTCGTTGCAGCGGCGTAGCGGCTCTACGGCCACACGGTCGCCAACCGCGACGCGGGTGACGCCTTCGCTGAGCTCGAGCACTTCACCGGCGAATTCATGGCCGGGCGTGCGCTTTCGCGAGAACGGGAAGGTGCCCTCGTAGTAGTGGAGGTCAGTGCCGCAGATACCGCATGCCTTGACGCGGAGAAGGACCTCGCCCGGGCCTGGTGTGGGCTTGTCGACGTCTCGCACCTCCACGGTTTCCTTGCCGGTGATGAACATTGCGCGCATGGCCGCAATTCTAGGCGGTATCATCGAACCATGCGAGCGTTGAACCGGCCGACGAGCTGGTGGGGGTGGAACTGGGACCCACCGACACCGATGTCGATCATCGAGCTGATCGAGGCAGGGAACATGGATTCGCGGGTGGCGGCGTTCTTCTGGGTGGCGATGGAGCGGGGCGCCTCCCTGATACTGGCGGCGGATCCGCCGCACTCCGGCAAGACCACGACACTGTCCGCGCTATTGACGATGACGAGGCCGGAGACGCTGGTGTACTTCACGCAGGGGCAAGGAGAGCAGTTCCTGCTGCCGCCACCGTCGAACGCGTACCACACGTACATCCTGATCAACGAGATGAGTGACCACATCCCGGTCTACACGTGGGATGACAACGCACGCCGAGCCTTTGAGCTTCTCTCACAGGGATACCGGATGGGGACGACGATGCACGACACCACCACGGAGGGCGTGCTACGGCAACTCGAGCAAGACTTGCGAGTGCCGAAGGAGCACCTGGCGCAACTCACGTTCGTCGTGCCGATGTACATCGGGCGCGGCGGCAAGGGAGTTATTCGACGGGTGATCGAGGTGGCGCAGGTGGAACGGAATGGGTCCGGCTATAAGCTCTCGCGTCTGGTCGAGTGGCAGCCGGAAGCAGACGCGTTCGCCGTCTTCGCGGACAAGTCAGCTCGGGACGCCTTCGCGGCCTGGGCACGATTGACGCCTGATGAGCTGGAAACGCTCATCGAGGAGCGGACGGGGTTCCTGGAGACGCTGCGGAAGACGGGTGTGCGCGAGATACCGGCGGTGGGAGCGGCGATCGAGGCGTTTTACGACAGCGGGTTGCCTTCGGCGAGCGGATAAGCAGATAGCCTAGTGGCCAGGGGAGGCCGCCACGTCGTGGCGGGCGGTCGCCATCACCCCAGATCTTTCAGGACGACAGAAGGCGCTCTGCTGCGGAGCGCCAGTCCGAGAAGTCCTGGAAGACTGAATGGGCGCCGGCGGTTTGCAGGTCATCGGTCGAGTAGGTTCCGGTGGCGACACCGACAGCGATGACGTTGTTCTGGAGGGCGGCAGTGATGTCGTGTGGAGTGTCGCCAATTACGGCGATGTCGCTGGTTGAAGCGCCATTGGCGACGGCCCTGATCGCTTGAACGACGACATCTGCCCGGTCCAGGCTCACTTCGCCGAAACCACCGCCCTCAAAGTAGTCCGCGATACCGAAATGGCGGAGCTTAATGGTGCCTGCCGCGCTGAAGTTGCCAGTCGCCAACCCCAGGGTCGCGCCGGCGTCCAGCAGGGCAGACAAGAGCTCAGGGAATCCGGGCATCAGGTAGCCGTCGCGTTCGGCGATCGAACCAGGAAGAAGCTCATAGTAGCGTTTCGTGTAGGGCTCGAAGTGACGGTCGAAGCCGCCGTCGATCTTGTGCTCATCGAGCGCGCTATGCAGGATCCAACGGTCCGTGCGGCCGCTGAACTCTACGCGGGCGAAGGCATCGGGGATGCCGAATAACTCGAGAAAAGCAGCCGTCATGGCGTGCGAGCCTGCCCCGCGCGTGTAGAGAAGCGTGTTGTCGATGTCGAAGAGGAAGACGCGCGCCAATTACCTGTCGACCGGCTCGCCGGACTTAATCCAGGCCTCTGTTCCGCCTTCGACATTGAAGAGGCGGGTGAGGCCCGCAGCTGCCGCCATCTCGGCAGCGAGGGCGCTGCGCTGGCCGATGGCGCAGATGAGCAGAACATCCTTGTCCTTCGGTAGTTCCTCGCGGCGGGCATAGACGGTGTTCACCGGGATGTGGACCGCACCGGGTACGTGCCCCGAGTCGTACTCGTGCTTCTCGCGCACGTCGATGATGACCGCGCCATGCACCAGCATCTCTTTCGCTTCTTGCGCAGTGACACGGGTAAAGGGTTCGAGTTCGTTCTTGGTCGCCATGGGTCTGGGCTCCTCCTGTGTTTCCATTGTAGCGGAGTATGATGCAGCCCGGAGGCGCGAGATGGCAGATCAGGCACAGATACACGACCTGAAGCAGAAGATGGCCGAGGAGCGAGCGAGACTGCTGGCCGTGTTTGAGCGAATGCCGGACGAAGACGCATCAAAGCCGACGACGGGTGAGGGCGAGTGGTCCGCCAAGCAACAGATGGCGCACCTCTGCGAGATGGAGACGACGTATCGCGCGTGGGTGGCGAAGGCGCTGCAAGAAGACGGCGCCGACCTGGATCGAGTCCGGGGCGAGACGCCAGCGATACCGCTTGAGAAGGCCCAGAAGGCGTCGGTGGGACAGCTCGTGGGGGAGTTGCGAGCACAGCGTGAGAAGACGCTGGCGCTTATTGATTCGCTGGCAGTGGCGGATTTCGACCGAAGGGCATCACGAAAGATGTTTGGAGAGCTCACGGTGCTGCAGTGGCTGCGGTCGTACTACCGCCACGACCGGATGCACTTCGACCAGGTGCGCGGCGTGGAACCCGAGTACAAGCCTCGCTTCGTGGGCAAAGAACCCGACCAACGACGAGCCTAGATGGCCGACCGAGCGCGCGTCTTCGTCACCCGGAACCTGCCGGGGCGGGCGATCGATGTCTTGCGACAGGCGGCTGATGTGGAGGTATGGCCGGAGGAGTTGCCACCGGCGCCTGATGCCTTGCGCAAGCGGCTCCGAGATCGTGACGCGATACTTTCGCTACTGACGGAAAAGATCGATGCGGAGTTGTTGGAAGCCGCGCCGGGATTGCTGGTCGTCAGCAATATGGCGACGGGCTTTGACAACGTAGAGGTGCTGGCCGCGACCGAGCGGAAGGTGCTGGTGACGCGAACTCCGGGTGTGCTCAGCGAAACGACGGCGGACTTCGCGTTCGCACTGATGCTGGCGGCAGCGAGGCGGGTCGCCGAGGGAGATCGGTACACGCACGAAGGTAAGTGGAAGACGTGGGGGCCGGAGACGTTGCTTGGTGTGGATGTGTACGGGGCGACGCTCGGCATTGTGGGGATGGGTGGAATCGGTACGGAAGTGGCGAAACGAGCTCGGGGGTTCGGGATGCGTATTTTCTACACCAGCCGGACGCGAAAGCCTCTGGTGGAGGAGGAATTGGGCGCGGAGTTCTGCTCGTTCGAGTACCTGCTGCGCGAGTCCGATTTCGTGACGCTGCACCTACCGCTGACGGATGAGACGCGACGGATGATCAACTCGCGGACACTGAGCATGATGAAGCCGACCGCGGTGCTGATTAACACGGGCCGCGGGCCGCTCATCGACCAGGAGAACCTCTATGAGGCACTGAAGGACGGAGTGATCGCGGCGGCTGCGCTGGACGTGACCGACCCCGAGCCGATGACATCAGACGATCGGTTGCTAACACTGCCCAACGTCATTGTCACGCCGCATATCGCGAGCGCAAGCGTGGCAACGCGATCGCGAATGGCGATGCTGGCCGCGGAGAACTTGCTGACCGCACTGCGTGGCGAGATGCCGGAGCTTGCGGTCAACCCTGAGGTTGGCGAAGCGTGGAAGGCGCGGGTACGAGAGCGGTTCGGCTAGATTGACAGCCAACCGACGAGGACGAGGATGGCGAGGATAACAACGCCGGATGCGCCTATCGCGAGGTATACCTGGATACCGCGTCCGTCGTTGTGCTGGATACTGTCGACGAAACCGTAGGCGAGCCAACCGATGAGGGGCAGGGCGCTGAAGAAGATGAGCAGGTCTATCCAGTACATATTGCCTCGCATCATAGAACGAGCCATAGAGTTCAGGGTTGCAACTAGCTTGACGATTCCTGAAGTCCGGTGCTATCTTCGCGTCTGCGGGCCCCGAGGGGCCTATTTCTTTTCCACAAATAGCCAATGGTTTCAGACGAAGACGTAGGCAATCTCTGGCTGGCGCAGGCGCTGTGGGACGTTGGCGCCGTGCGCTTCGGCGACTTCACGATCGGCCGCACTACCGAGCACTCCCCTATCTACGTGAACCTGCGACTGCTCGTGAGCAACCCGGCGGCCCTGGCGCGTGCTGCCGGCGTGATGCTGGAGGAGATCCAGACACTACAAACGATGCGTCACCCGCAGGTGACTGAGTACCAGCGGGTGTGCGGGATCCCGTTCGGCGGGCTGCATTTGGCGACAGCCTACTCGCTGCGGTCGCGAGTACCGATGATCTACATGCACCCGGCGAAGGAGCACAACGGCGCGCGGGTGTTCGTGGAAGGTCAGTTTATCCCCGAGGAGACTGTCCTGCTGATTGACGACCTCGTTACCAGCGGAGGCGGAATCGTCGAGACGGCAGCGTTTCTGAAGCAAAACGCCGGGCTCTTTGTGAAGGATGTCGTGGTTTTGCTGGACCGGCAGGAAGGGGCGAAGGACCTTCTCAAGCGGCGAGGATACAACCTGATCTCGATCCTCGGCCTGGACACGATGCTGACGTACTTGATGGCAAAGGAGCTGATCGGAGAGGCGCAGTACAAGAGCAGCATGGAGTACATCGACAGACGGCGACGAGAACGAACGGGGTAGGCGATTTAGAGCAAGCGGCGGATGGCCTTGCGGCCGGGGCGGGGATCGTAGCTGGACTTGAACTGCTCGAGCGAGGTGCGTTCGATCAAGTACTTGCCGGCGAAGAGGACAGCGGGGACCTTCTTCTGCTTGATGAGGCGGCGCAGGGACTGGGGGTGGATGTTGAGAATACGAGCAGCATCCACCAGGTCAAGATAGTTCTCAAAAGGTTGCGCTACCATACGATTTCTCCGTTTAGGTGCTGAGACGCGTGCGTAATTGTCTATGTGAATGCACACGTTGTCAACATAGTTCTGTCGACAAGTGAGACGACCGTGCAAAAAGGCATCGGTTATCATTGGCGAAACCAATGACCGAACGCTGGTTACCTCTCCTGCTACTGGTCTCGGTTAGCCTCGCCTGTCGCGAGGGAGGTGACGCTACCCCAACGCCCGTCGCCACCGAGCAATTCGCGATCACTACCGAGCAGCTTGCGCTGATGCCACTTAGTGATACTGAGTTGGGCGTGGATCCGGAATCGCTTCAGGTTTCTGAGGACTCTGGATATCTGACCAGCAATCAACTGGCCGGGGACACTATCGACCCGTATGACACGGCCGCCGACATTGAAGCGATGGGTTGGTTGGCTACCTACTCCCTGGACTACGAGGATCCAACATTAACCACTGCACCAGGCTTCCAGGACGGAGGTACGAGCCTTGACCTCTTCAGAGATACGGGCTCTGCGGTTTCGTTCCTCGAGAAGCAACTGGAGGACCCAGGTGCGCTGGCCGGAGAGATCTTCCTGGGCGGTCTCGGAGTCCGCGAGTCGAGCTCATTCGCTGTTCAGGGAGGCGATCAGGGCTTTGGCCTGAAGGCGAAGCTCAGGGCCGGGGATGTCTCTGCTAACAACTGGATCGCGGGGTTCCGGATTGGGCAACTCATCGCGGCAGTGCGGTTGACGCGCATCGACGACGCCGACTCCTCGGCTCAGATGCAGGATCTGGTCACGAAACTTGAGCAGCGCGTGCGGGATGTCCTGACGGGCAGCTCGCAGGCGGCAGCAATACCGCTTCCCACTATAGATCCTGAAGCCCCTGGGCAGGCCAGTCGTCCTAACTTCGGACCGTTCCCGGACGAAATGGCCCTCACGCTTTCAGACCTGCCTCGCGGATCGACTGTCGATGAAGAAGGATATGTGCCGAGGGAAGGACGCATTGAGTATGAACGGCATTTTGACCTAGGGCCGGGGGCTGGGGAAGGCGGCCCATTTAGCGTCCAGTCGAATCTGGAGCTGCTAACGGATGATTTTGAATCTGCATCGCGCTTCGAGAGTTACAGCGACGTATTCCTTGGCCGCGACTCACTCGATTTCTTTCAAGGCATCCTCGATTCCCAACCGTTTGAAGTGAGCAATATTGACGCCGAGGAACGCGGTATGAATCCAGCAGGAGACGGCTCATTCCGTGTTGCTGTCACCTACGATATGCCAATTGGGGCGGTTGAGAATGAGTTCGTTTATGTGCGCGTTGGGAGGGTGATCGGGGCTTTGCTCTTCTCCGGCTTCGATGGAGAGATCGGGCAGGGGCTAGTTAATGAGTTGATGGCCAGGTTTGTTCAAAAGATCGAGGCCGAGCTAGCCTCTGGCTAGGTGTATCCTAGACGCACGATGGCTTCCGAGTGTGAACGCAAGCACATGACGACGTCCAGCGTGCCGATCGACGCGGTGTACGGGCCGAACGGCGCACACGACATCGGAGAGCCGGGGAAGTACCCCTTCACGCGCGGGATACATCCGTCTGGCTACCGCGGGAAGCTCTGGACGATGCGCATGTTCGCGGGGTTCGGGAGCGCTGAGGAGACGAACGCGCGCTTTCGTTACCTGCTTTCGCAGGGCAACAACGGCCTGTCAGTGGCCTTCGACATGGCGACGCTGTACGGCTACGACACTGACGCTCCGGAGGCGATCGGCGAGTTCGGTAAGTGCGGCGTCGCGGTGTCACACCTGCGAGACATGGAGATTCTCCTCGACCAGCTTCCCCTGGCCGATATCACGACCTCGATGACGATCAACTCGCCCGCAGCTGTGATTTGGGCGATGTACATCGCGGCGGCGGAGAAGCGCGGCGTATCGCGTGACAGGCTGGCGGGGACGATCCAGAACGACATCTTGAAGGAATACATCGCTCAGAAGGAGTTCCTCTTTCCGCCCGAACCTTCGATGCGGTTGGTGGTAGACACGATCGAGTTCGGCTCACAGCATATGCCGAAGTGGAACACGATCTCGATCTCGGGCTATCACATCCGGGAGGCAGGCTCGACGGCGGTGCAGGAGCTGGCGTTTACGCTCAGCGATGGATTCGAGTACGTGCGCTGGTGCCTGGAGCGGGGCCTCGATATCGACGACTTCGCGCCGCGACTGAGCTTCTTCTTCAATAGCCACAATGACCTGTTCGAAGAGGTGGCGAAGTTCCGGGCGGCACGACGCATATGGGCACGCGAGATGAAGGACACGTTCGGCGCGAAGAACGAGCGCTCGTGGTGGATGCGCTTCCACACACAGACGGCGGGTGTGTCACTGACGGCGCAGCAGCCGGAGGTGAACCTGATCCGCACGGCGATCCAGGCGCTGGCCGCGGTTTTGGGCGGCATGCAGTCGCTGCACACGAACTCGATGGACGAGGCGTTAGCGTTGCCAAGCGAGAAAGCGGCGCGGCTGGCGCTGCGGACGCAGCAGGTGATCGCGCACGAAAGCGGGGCTGCCAACACGGTCGACCCGCTGGGCGGATCGTATTTCGTGGAAGAGTTGACGGACCAGACGGAGGCGGCAGCGTACGCCTACTTCCGGCAGATCGAGGATGCAGGCGGCGTGATCCGGGCGATTGAGGACGGGTTCTTCCAGCGGGAGATCGCGGAAGCGGCATTCGTTTACCAGCGGGAGATCGACGAGCACGAACGAACAATCGTCGGTGTGAACGACTTCACGATGGACGAGCCGATCGAGATCCCGATCCTGGACATGGACCCGCAGGGCTACGAACGGCAGATCAACCGACTCAACGAGCTTCGCCGGAGCCGCGACAACCGCGAGACCACGCGGACCCTTAAGGCGCTCGAAGGCGCCCTGCGGAACGGCGACAACGTGATGCCATATCTGCTGGACGCAGTGAATGCGTATGCAACCCTGCAGGAGTGCTGTGACGTCATGAGAGACGTGCTCGGTGCCTATCAGGAAGCAGCAATCGTTTAGCTCGGAATCGCCGCAAATTAACCGCCGTAACCGGTAGCCTCAAGTATTGCCTGTAACCTTACGTTTACGTTACAGTAGGTATAGACGTCCCGACCGCCCTCCCCGTACACCGGGACGCGAAAAGCAAACGCCCGGCCCGCCCGCCGGAATAGTGCTAGAGGAGGCCCCGATTTGGCTCAGCAGAGAGCACCGTTGACCGTCGCCCAGTCTGATGTCGCTGTAGATGAGTGCGCGCACCACTGGATGATCGAGACGCCGAACGGCGAGAGCAGTCAGGCCAGCTGCAAGCGATGCGGCAAGACCCGCGACTTTCTGAATTACAGCCAGCGCAAGGTGATGACACGCAGCGTGAAGCCGGCGCCGCCACAGGCGAAAGTCTCCGTCTAGAGGGCTTAAGAGAGACTGCTAAGGGCGAGGTGTATGCCTCGCCCTATTTGTTTAGACAGATGCAGGCACGGCTTGAACAGGCCAGCCCGGCAACGGGCACTCTGGATTCTGGACAATGCTAAGCTGCGCAAAGACCTGCAGTGCCTTAAGGGCATCGAGCACATCGACACCACCAGAGCAATCGATGTCCCCCCACATTGCTTGTGTTCCGCCTGGGCTTAGGTACACATTCCCGAACTGCCAAACGCAGACAAGGGGACTCGGCGGCCCACCGCTCTTGTACTGGAGCAGACGAATCACATCGGTTCCATCGATCTGACCCGAGCAATCATTGTCTCCCCAGATTTCGGATCCGGCGAAGAGACTCCTCTGTTGAAAGCCTGGCGTCCACTCGGCGGCACCCGCGACATCCTCCCCATCGATCTTGAATGTCACGGTTGCCCCGGGAGCCCCGCAGCCTACCTGAGTCTTATCCGATTTCACAACTAGCGGACCGTAGCGGTTCACGATGAGCCAGCCACTTGGCCTCATCGACCCACAGAGCTGCCCGCCAATATAAGCCTCAACAAGAGCGGTTGGACACGGGCTGAAACAGAAGAAACAGGGAGTGCCGCTGCAGACAGCAAATCCGCTAAAGACAGAGATGTCCGCGCCTGCCCAGATATCGAGGTGATCCTCACCACCGTTAGCCCATACGCCTGTCTGCTGGGCTTCACGGCCATCGATGAAGAACCTCACCGTCGCGTCTTCGGTCCCGCATCCGATAATTTCGTCCCGTGGGGCTACGTCGATTCGGTAGTAACCGGCAGGCTGGCCGTCTGACGCTATCATTCCGCTCGTCGCTTCGCCGCAGACGACGTCACCGATCTTCGCAACCACGTTACGCCCCCCGGTCAGGCAGTCAGAATCGATGCAAGCCAATCCCCCGAACGCGGCAGGCGCAGGGTGAAACGGCGAAGGCGTTGGTGATGTTGGAGAGCCTAGTGCTTGCTCACTGTCAGCGGAGACGACTATGAGGGCGATAGTTGTGACTGTGAAGGCTGCGACCGCCGCTGCGCGTCTCATCGGAACCCCAATAACCCCCTGTGGCCGGATTGTACGCCCTTCGTTGACCTTCCCGCGCGCGCCAACATATGATTCGGCCCGCTGTGACTACGCTTGCCGGCGCCATTCGGCGCGCGAAGAAGGAGAACCGCACTGTCCTGACCGAGATCGAGTCGAAGGAGGTGCTGGCGCGAGCGGGGATACCCGTGACGCAGGCGGCCCTGGCGACGAGCGCTACGGAAGCCGGGAAGGTCGCCAAGGAAATGGGCTTCCCGGTGGTTCTGAAGATCGTGTCGCCGGATATCACGCACAAGTCAGACGTAGGTGGGGTGATCGTCGGCCTCGACTCGAAGAAGGCCGTTGAGGAGGGCTACGCGACGATTCTGAAGGCTGTCCGCAAGAAACAGCCGAAGGCGCGAATTGAGGGTGTGGCGGTCCAGAAGATGGCGCCGGAGGGAACGCAGGTGATCGTGGGTATGAGCAAGGACCCACAGTTCGGACCGGTGATGATGTTTGGTCTGGGCGGAGTGCTGGTGGAGGTGCTGAAGGACGTCTCGTTTCGGATCGTGCCGCTGGAGAAGCGGGACGCCGCGCAGATGGTGCGGGAGATCAAGGGCTATCCAGTGCTGGAAGGCGCGCGGGGGAAAGAACCTGCTGACGTGAAGGCGATCGAGGCACTCATCTTGAAGCTGTCCGCGTTCGCGGAGGCGAACCCGCAGGTCGAGGAGATCGACCTGAACCCGGTGTTCGCGTACTCCGATGGCGTTATCGCCGTAGACGCGCGGATTGTGATCGGAGACGGGGGGTAGGGACAGACCTTCGAGGGTCTGTCCGCCTGAGCGCCTCTCTTATCGCCAACATGCGCCAACGCCAAACACGCAGCGTACGGGCGGACAGAGCTGAAGCTCTGTCCCTACAGGATGGGTACTCCGGCAAGCTGAACGACCGGCTGGCGCGCGCGTTTAACCCGAAGACGGTCGCCGTCGTCGGCGACAAGAAGATGATGGGGTACATGTGGCTGAACGCGATGAAGACGTTCAGCGGGAAGCTGTACTCGGTGCAGATAGACCCGAGCGAGATCCCGGGCATCGAGGCGCTGGGCGTCACGAACTACAAGAGCCTGGCGGAGGTGCCGGACGATATCGACTACGTGCTCTGCGCGGTGCCGCGACCGGTGGCGGCACGCATCGTCGCGGACTGCGCGACGAAGAAGGTGGGCGCGGTGGCGCTGTTCACCTCGGGGTTCGCGGAGACAGAGACGGCGGACGGAATCGAGGCGCAGAGGCAAGTCACGGAGATTGCGCGAGAGAATGACCTGCTTCTGATCGGGCCGAACTGCATGGGAATCTACAACCGGCGTCTCGGTGTGCGTCACAGCGGCGACCAGCCGGCCGGCGACCCCGGGAACGTGGCCTTCATCGGCCAGAGCGGGACACATACGATCAACTTTTCGCTGGTCGGCGCGGTGCACGGAATCAAGTGTTCGAAGACGGTCAGCTTTGGGAACGCGGTGCTGCTGGACGCGCCGGACTACCTCGACTACTTCGTCACGGACCCGGAGACCGAAGTAATCGTGATGTACATCGAGGGTGTGAAGGACGGCGCGCGGTTCATGGAATCACTGCGCAAGGCGGCGAGGAAGAAACCGGTTGTGGTCTGGAAAGGCGGCACGACGGTGGCCGGCGGCCGCGCGGTGTACTCGCACACTGCGTCACTGGCGTCCGCTCCGGCGATCTGGAACGCTGCGATGCGGCAGGCTGGCGTAATTCAGACGGACAACCTGGACGAGACGATTGACGCGGTGAAGGCGCTGGTCTACTGCAAACCTACGACGGGCCGAGGCATGGGACTCGTCGCGATGACGGGTGGGCAGTCGGTGGTGATCACGGACGCGTTCGAGCGCGAGGGGCTTGAAGTGCCGCTGCTGACCCAGAAGTCATATGACGAACTGGCGTCATTTTTCAACATCATCGGTGGGTCGTACCGGAACCCGCTGGACGCGGGTGGGACGATCGGGATGGGCTTCATGCCGGGCAACCTGCAGAAGCTGTTCGAGATCCTGGAGCGGGACAAGAACGTCGATGCCGTGGCCATGGAAGTCAGCGGCACGTTTATCGCCCGGCGGATGCGGCAGAACCCGGCGATGCTGGACGGCTTCGTGGAGATGATGGCGAAGCAGCGAGACGAATCCAAGAAGCCGTTCGTGGCGATCGCGCACCCAGCGCACCTGGAGGACATCATGCTGGAGATTCGTACCCGGTTGCTGGGACGCGGCGTGGCTACGTTCACGAGCTTCCAGGCTGCGGCGCGGGCGATGTCCCGGGCGATCGGGTACTGGAGAGGGCGCCGGGGGTTGGATTAACGGCGTCTTTCTGAGAGACGCAGTTGGGCGCGGGCAAGCAGCGCCCCTACAGCCGGTACGGTGCGATAACATACGCCCTGCCATGACACGCGTCCCTCCCGTAGACCCTGAGAACACGACACCTGATCGTCGTGCGGCTCACGAGGAAGGCGAGGAGCGGTTCGGGCGGATGACGAATATGAAGCGTACGCTGCTGCACTCGCTGCCGGCCTACCACGCGCTGATGGAGTGGTACACACTACGAGACCTGGTGGCACCGTTTCTGGGCGAGCGGCTGACAAACATCTTCTCGCACGCGATATCAGCGGAGACCGACTGCCTGATCTGCTCGACTTACTTCCGGCGGATCCTGATTGACGCGGGTGAGGACGTCGATCACCTCGCGCTGGACGAGCGAGAGCAGGCGGTAGTGGAGTTCGGGAGGTGCCTGGCGGCGCCTTTCGCGCGAGTGCCGGACGATGTGTACGAGCGTGTTTCGGCGCACTTCGACGACGAGCAAATGATCGCGCTGACGGCGTTCGGAGCGATGATGGTGGCCACAAATGTGCTGAACAACGCGCTCGACGTGCCGCTGGACGATTACCTGCAGCCCTACCGGCGGGCTGAAGCAGAGGCCTGAGGCCCTCCCGTCAAAATATGGCCTCCTACGACATCATCATTCGCGGCGGCACTGTCCTGGACGGCACCGGCGCGCCGGGGCGCATTTCTGCTGTCGCGATTAGCGGCGAGCGCATCGCGGCTATCGGAAACGTGGACGGCGAGTCCGCAAAGGAGATCGATGCCTCTGGTCTCACTGTCACACCCGGCTTCATCGACGTGCATTCTCACGATGACGCGGCCGTCCTGGTCTCGCCGATGAGCTTCAAGCTGATGCAAGGCGTGACGACCGACGTCGTCGGGAACTGTGGCGCGGGCGTTGCCCCTGCGCTCCGTGATGGACTGCGAGGACTTCCCGGGGTTGAGCTGATCCTCGGTCCGCTGCCGAAGGAGGCTGGCTGGACAACCTTCGGCGAGTACATGGACGCCGTCGAAGCGGCGAAACCGGCGATCAACATCGGCTGCTTCCTGCCGCACGGAATGGTGCGGGCGCGTCACCTCGGCATGGACCGGCGTGCCCCGGACGCGAACGAGCTGGCCGCGATGCAGGCAGACGTAGACGAGGGCATGGCCGCGGGGGCACTTGGCATGTCGACGGGACTCATTTACCCACCGGGCGCCTGGGCGAAGACCGATGAGATCGTCGAACTGTCGAAGGTTGTCGCGCGGCACAACGGCCTCTACATCAGCCACATCCGCAACGAAGCGGAGCAGCTCCTCGAGGCCGTGGATGAGGCGATCAGCATCGGGCGCGAGGCCGGCTTGCCAGTGCAGATCTCACACCACAAGGCCGCATCGCCGGATTCCTGGGGCAAGACGGCGGACTCCATCCGCATGATCGAAGAAGCCAACACCGCGGGGCAAGACGTCGCGTTCGATGCGTACCCTTACGCCGCCGGCAGCACGGTTCTGTCCGCGGCTCGCGCCGTCCGCCGCGACATCGATCCCGACGCGATCGTGGTAGCTTCCGTCAACGAGCACCGTGAGTACGAAGGCAAATCGATCCGCCAGATCGGCGAGATGTTCGACATCAGTGACCCGCGAGAGGTGGTTTCGCGCGTGCTCTCGGAGGAACCGGCAGCGGTTGCGGTACTGCACACTATGCACGAGGACGACGTGCGGCGCGTGCTGGCCCATCCGCTCTGCATGATCGGATCAGACGGCATTCCGACCCCAACGGGCAAGCCGCACCCTCGCCTCTACAGCTGCTTCCCGCGCGTCATCCACCGCTACTCGCGGGAAGCCGGCCTCTTCTCGCTGGAAGAGGCGATCCGCAAAATGACCTCGCTGCCGGCGAAACGCTTCAAGCTGGCCGATCGCGGCGAACTTCGAGAGGGCGCATTCGCCGATATTGTGATCTTTGACGCCGACCGGATCGAAGATGTGGCCACGTACGAAGAGCCGCGACAGCACCCGAAGGGAATCTCCTACGTGCTGGTGAACGGTCGAGTTGCGGCTGAACATGGCAAGCAGGTCGAGACGCATGCTGGGCGACTTGTCCGGCGGGGCGTCTCCTGATGTCCGTAGCCGAGGAGATCTTCCCGTTCATCTACGCCGTGCCGTTGGGCTACGTGAACGCCTTCATGCTGGCCGGCGAAGAGGGGCCGACGCTCATCGACTCTGGTCTCCGTGGTAGCCACAGGCGCATCCGGCAGGCCATCCGCGACATCGGACGCAAGCCGGAGGAGCTGCGGAACGTGTTAATCACACACCATCATGCCGACCATGTCGGTAGCCTCGCCCCACTGCTAGCCAACAGCGGCGCCGAGGTGTGGGTGCACCCGCTGGACGCCCCGGTCGTGGCGGGGGAAAAGAAGCGGCCGTACCCAAACCCCGGCAGCATGGCCGGGCGCATCCTCGGGCCGGTCCTCACGCGCGTACCCCAGAACAATCCGTCGCCGGCAAAGGCGACACGGCTCGTGAATGACGGCGACGTGGTGCCAGTCGGTGGAGGTCTCCAGGTGATCGGGACGCCGGGTCACACTGCCGGGCATGTGTCGTTCTTCGTGCCCGAGCACGGCGGTGTGCTGTTCGCGGGCGACGCGGCAGCGCACATGTTCGGGCGCCTCGGCAAACCGGCGCTCATCTTCACCGAGGACATGGCGCAGGCGAAGGAGAGCATGCGGAAGCTGGCAGCGCTTGAGTTCGAGACGGCCTGCTTCGGGCACGGGACCGTGCTGAAGGGCGGCGCGAACCTGGATTTTCGACGCTACGTTGAGCGCATGGCAAAATAGGCGCACAAAGAAGGAGGGAGCCCAACCATGATTCGCGCGACCGCACTTTATCCGCAAGGTGGCAAGTTCGATGCCGATTACTACGTCCAGAAGCACATGCCTCTCGTCGCCGAGAAATGCGGCGCGGCCCTGGTGAAGTGGGAATACGATCAGGGCGTCGCGGGTGGAATGCCGGGTCAGCCAGCGCCGTACGTCGCCGCCGGGCACATGTACTTCAACTCGCTGCCGGAGATGATGCAGGCGATGGGAGCGCACATCGGCGCGATCCTGGCCGACATACCGAACTTCACGGACCGGCAGCCGACGATGCAGATCAGCGAGATCGTTAAGGGGTAGACGGACCCGGTGACGGTGCATCCGGAGGGGCCGGCGGCAAGCCGGCCTCTTTTCGCATCTGTGCGATCGCCTCTTGCAGGCGCGCCTCTACCTCGCTGATCTTCTGGTTTACTCCTCTTCCACCCCACCAACGCATGAATGTCGTGACCACAATGGCCATCACTAGCCCCACGACGACGCCAATGATCGCGTTGGATCCGGTCAGCGGCGTCACCGCGAACTGCTGAAAGAGTACGAGCAGCGCCTCGACTCCCAGCATCCCGCCGATTGAGCCAACAACCGACGCTTTGGGGCGGAAGGACATCCGCGGAAGCCGCAGGACGTCGCCCATGCCAGGGATCGCGCCTCGAACTCCACCCGGCATCGAGGCGCCCATCATCATGAGCGACAACGGGAGCATCGCGATCATCATGATGCCGATGATCGCCGGCGGCTTCGTGATCTCGCGCAGGCTCTTGGCCAGGTCCTCCGGTGTTGCGGTCTGTCCCGACTGTATTCGGGCAAGTTGTTGACTACCCCACTCCTCCACCTTGCCTCGCATCCCCTTGAACTGGTTCAGGGTAAACAGCGCCGACAGGACCATCAACAGTACGCCGAGCACGAAGAGCGCGGTCGCACTCAAGCCCGCGACGGTGGTCAGTGGATTGCCTTCGATCTCGAATAGGACAGCACCCGAGCAGGTAGTCCCGTCCGAAAGCGTTCCAGAAGCCTTCGCCTTATAGAGACCGACGCCGTACTGAGAATAGTCGTCAACGTTGACGACTTCAGTCCAGGTCGGATCGCTGTCCTGGGGGTCGTCTTCGACGTTGAACCCGATCCCCGCCATCTCCAGGTCTACCTTGTGGGAGGTAAAAGTACCGGAGCTAGTGGTGAAGATGATGGTGAGGACGTCGTCCTTGTCAACCTTGATGGCATCGCTCTTTGTGACCTTGAGGGGCCCGGCATCGATGCCGTTGATCGTGGCCGAGCATGGGCCAGTCACTTCGGCATGTGCAACACTTCCGCCAGCGGAAAGAGGCCCCAGTAAGAGCAAGGTAGCGAGCGATAGAGCCACTGCGGCGGCAAGTCGCTTTGCAGTCATGATTGGCGGCAGTCTAGCCTCGAACCTCTACGATGTCAATATTGCGTCAGACGCCTGCCTTGACGATATTGTCGACCGCGTACTCGAAGTAGGTGACGGCCTCCGAGAAGATGAACTTCTCGCGGTCGTAGACGACTTCCGGCTGGCCGCTATTGTTGATGACGAGGTGGGCGCCCAGTCGCGGGAAGAACATCACGTTGCGGAACTGGTCTGGCCCCTGCATCATCTCGGGCCTGCGCTTGAGTAGCGCCACGTACGCCGCGGCGGACAGGTCGACGACCTTCCTGTAGTCACCTGACTTAAGCGCAACGTGCGCCTCTTCGAGAGAGTTGCGCAGGCCTTGGTCGACGATGCGTTCGGTTTTCTTCGGCATCTAGATCGAGCTGTTTACCGGGTACTCGACGCCCTCGAGCTGCCGCTCGCGCCACTCCTGGTGCTTGTGGTGGCGTTCCTTGAACTCGGGGATGACCTTCGTGCCGGTGCGGTAGATCGAGTCCATCACATCTTCGTGCTTGCGGGCTCCACATTGGGCCACGAAGATCATCAGATCCAGATGCGCTTCCTCGTACTTTCGCAAGGCGTCCTTGATGAATTCCGGCGAGCCGATGCAACCGCCGCGCTGCGCGGCGCGCCACAATGCTCGCGTAACCTCGTCCTTCGGCTCTTCGCCGGTGGGAGTGCCGCCGCCGAAGCCGCCGAAGGTGCGGAAGGCATCTCCGAAGGGACCCCAACGCTGGTCTTCCGGCGCGTCGATGAACTGCTTGTAGATGTTGCTCTTACCCGGGCGGTGTTGGCCGGACGTGAACGGGTTGTAGTAGTAGGCGAGGGAGTAGGCGAAGAACTGCGCGCCCTCCATGCCCTTCTCGATGGCCTCTTCGTCCGAGTCGAAGCAGGAGAGGACGTTGACCACGCCCAGCGCGGGATTGATCGCCTGGCCGATCGGATAGCACTCATCGCGGACGAGCGAGAAGTACTGATCGCTGCGCTCAGCCATCTCGTCCGGCGTCTCGAAGGCGAATCCGAGCGAGCCGATGCCGAGACGTGCGGCCACCATCGTCGTCTCACGGCGAGAGGACGCGACCCACACCGGCGGGTGCGGCTTTTGCAGTGGCTTGGGGACGACGTTGCGCTGCGGCATGCCGAAGTATGCGCCCTCGACTCCGCTGTAGGGGGTGCTGGTCATCATCTTGAGTGTCTCGCGGGTGGCCTCTTCCCACATCTGCTTCTTGTCCTCGCGTGAGACACCGAAGCCACCGAGCTCCTGATCCGACGCCGACTCGCCGGTGCCAAACTCGACACGACCGTCGGAGACGAGGTCCAGCGTCGAGATGCGCTCGGCGACGCGAGCCGGATGATTGTAACGAGGGGGCATGAGAACGATGCCGTGGCCCAAGCGCATGTTCTTCGTGCGCTGGCTTGCCGCGGCGAGGAAGATCTCCGGCGCGGAGGAGTGCGAGTACTCCTCCAGGAAGTGGTGCTCGACCTCGAATACGTAGTCGAAGCCCAGGCCGTCCGCCAGCTCAAGCTGGTCGAGGGCATTCTTCATCATCTTGTGTTCGGCGCCGGGGTCCCACTGCTCCTGGTCGCGGGGCTTTGGTATCTGGTGCTCGTAAAACAGGCCGAACTTCATCGGGGCGTCCTCCCACTGAGTTTGTTTGGCAAAATCGCCCTGACTATCGCACCGGGAGAGCGGCGAGTCAATAGTGACTGAACGGTCAGTATGTGACGGGAATCACGTTGAAACCGTGCTTGGGCCCGCTTAACGGCGACCCTCGGGCTGGGGTAGAATACCGGCAACTGACTGACCGTTCAGTATGTGAGGAGCCCCACATGCCAACAGCATTCCGAGAACGACACAACGGCGAGTCCCTGCGGGAGCCACCCTATCACGACATCATGCAGCTGACCGACGAAGAGCGGCAGGAGCTGGCGAGGAAGATCGGCGGTCTGCAGAACTACAACCCGGTCGTCCTTCGCGAGCTGGCGCGGCAAGACCGCCGCTTCCTGGCGCCGCTGATCATGGCGATCCTAAGCGCGGAGTTCCGTGGCATCGACTTTTTCGGGCGGTTCGTGGTGGAGAGCGAAGAGTACAACGTGCCGTGGCACATGACGCTGGCCTTCGTGCGCCAGACGTACGACGAGTCGCGCCACACTCACCTCAACATGAAGCTGCTGGAATCGCTGGGATCGTATGTCGGCGAGTACCCGGACATCGTTCTCGGTCCCGGCCGCGACGTCAGCGAGATCCCACCGGAGGAGCTGGACCCGGCGATCCTGATCGCGCGGATCAACGTCGCGCTCGAAGGTTTCGCGCTGACGACGTTCGACGAGATCCGCGAGATGGCACAGAAGCTGGGCGAGACGTTGATCGAGCATTGCCACGACTACAACATGGCGGACGAGGTAACTCACGTCGCGATCGGCGACTACTGGCTGGAGCGTCTTTCTGAGGAGGCACCGTGGCGAGTGAACCGCGCGAAGGCCGCGCAGGAAGAGTTCGAGAAGGGCATTGCGATGGTGCGGCAGATGGCTGCGCAATACATGGGCAGCCAGGCGAACGGGAGCGCGAATTAGCCGATGTAGAGACGCGCCGTTGGCGCGTCTAGACGTTCCACCGGAACGTCTCTACAGCGCCGGTGATCACTATGGCCTATGTAATCGACCAGTCGCGCTGCATCAACTGTTCCTGGTGCAGGCGTTCTTGCCCGACGGACACGATCCGTTACTTCGAGAACACTGTACGCAAGCACAGCGTTGACCCCGAAGCCTGTATCGACTGTGACATTTGCGCGCAGGTCTGCCCGATGGACTGCATCAGCCACGCGCCAGAGATACGGCCGACACCGGAGAACCTGGCCGCGGCCAAGGACAAGGCCCGCAAGTGGGCCGGCGAAAGGCGCCGACTTGTCGTCGGGTTGAGGACGTACGCTGAGAACCTGGTGAAGCGGCTTGGTTGAACTGGCACCTGACCTGAGGCAGGTGGGCGGTGCGTTCTCCGTCGATGAGAGCGCGCGGAGGCTGATCCATTACCGCTTCGCCGAAATCGCCTGCATGGAGTCGGAAGCCGGGTGGATCGCGACCATGGCCTCGCCGAAGCTGAAGATCATCCTCGCGGAGCATGCCTACCAGGACTCGCTACACGCAGACGCGCTTGGGCGACGCCTCCCGGAGATGCGGGTGATGGAGAACATCGACATGAGGGTGCTGCCGACGCTGCGAGTGTCCGACGTCCGCCGCCCTCCGAACGACGAGTTCGCGCGCTTCGCGCGGGAGTTGCAGGAGCAGGACGATGAGCTGCTGCGCCTAACCGGATTGTACCGGGTGCTGAAGCCGCATCTTGCGGTCTATTACCGCCACCACATGGCCGTCACCGACCAGATTTCGGACGGGCCGACCGTGCGGACGCTGAAGTTCATTCTTGTCGACGAAGAAGAGCACCTGAAGTGGGGGCAGGCCATCTACGAAGAGCTGGCCGACTTGCCAGCGAAGCGGCGCCGGGCGCTGGAGTGGCAGATGCACCTGGAAGAGATCCTGGCGGCTTCCGGAGGCGTGACAGGCGGGACGTAAGAACTCGGGCTAGTGGGGCCGGCTCACCAAGCACGCGCTCACTTTAGTAGGTGTACCCTGACCAGGGGAGACTCATCGAAGCGTGCAACCCGCAGGACTACTTAAGATAATCGTTTTGCTCGCATTTGTGGCGGTTGCGTCGGCCGTAGCCTTCCATTCGGGGCAATCGGCACCGGAGGTGCGAGCCCTGACTCCACCGCCCGCCCCTACGCCAACCGCGGTATCCCCGAAAAAATCAATCATTACGGTGACGCACACATACGATGGCATCCCGGTGATCTGGGTTGCGCAGACACTGAGCCTCGCCTACATCGGCGACGAGACCTGCAGTGCCGGCGGACCGCAGATCGTGTTC
>Ga0187892_10000588_pt1 | contig 93903 bp, 99 predicted proteins | sample MA1701073metaG_FD_139345 | JGI IMG/M metagenome (GOLD analysis project Ga0187892, IMG submission 139345) | Bio-ooze microbial communities from a basaltic lava cave in the Kipuka Kanohina Cave System on the Island of Hawaii, USA - MA170107-3 metaG ... | reverse complement strand
GAAGGGCCGTCATCTGTAACATACAGTTTCCGAAACATCTCTCGTACTCTATTGTGCATGGCATTGGCCGTCGCCATGGTCGGGAGTCCCATATAGATTCCGTCGGCAAAGCCTTTGGCCATTATTCGATGGGCAAGGGTAAGTGCCGCCTCTGTTTTGCCTCCACCCGTTATTTCCTCCATGATGTAAAGCTGCGACGCGTCACCGATCTCAATTATTTCGGACAAACGCTGCAAGGCTGTTGGTACAGCGATTTTGGGAAACAGGGTCTTGATTCCGGATTCCGTGGCAACCCGTACAGCCAAGAGGCCAGATTCTGCAATCGCTGTCTCAGCACGTGGCAGAGAAACTTGGGACCAATAATCGGACAAAGCCATCGGTTTGTCACAATACGGGAACCAACGCTGATTCGATCCTATCCAGTCCGCCGCTACTACAAGACCCGCTATAATCCAGGAAACACGTGAAAAAGCTTTCATATACCGATCATCTATTTCAGGCTTCACCGGAAATCCACCGGGTAAGATCAGGCCAAGCAAAGTGCGTAAAAATATCAGGACATCGCTTTGAACTTGTTTCGGAAAATGGAGGTGCAACAAGAACGGTCGCATGTCCAGTCTTGGTGGTTGTCCATGATGACCCATCACTGCGCTAAACCACGGCTCCAAGATGTCCCAAAGATCTTGATCAGAAAGACCTAGCTGATCGGCATCTGTTGTTGCTTCCCTGAATACCCTCAGCACAAGCTCCCGGGAGCATTGAAATCCTAACAGGTCATGACGTTCATAAGGCGCGCTATTGCTGCGCTGCTGGAGCTGCTGAAACAAATCCGGCCGTTGATTCTGAAAACTATCGGAAAACTTGCCTAAGTCATGAAGGGCAAGAATTAGAGTTATCCAATCTAATAATGGATTGAGCTCGATTCCTGTTAAATCACTGAGTTGGCGAAGTAGTAAGGGACGCCGCTGTAATAAAACCCTCCCTGCTGCCGCAACATCCAAACAGTGATACACTAGCAAATGATAGGTCGCCCCGCCCTGAACATCCGTTCTCGACTTACCCCAGTATCGGTAAAAATCTTTCATTCTTTTCCACTTTCTGAGGAGTATCTTAACCTATCGCTCTGACGTCTTTGGCCAAAGATCTTTTTGCAATATGTGAAACCCCGGCTCTAATCTTTGCTCTTGACTCTATTCGCGGTTGTTAAAATCTCTTATGTGAATTTCAGATCGATTTTTGAATAACCACAAACTCTGATTGAAAACATCTGATATCAATACAGCAAAGATTTAGGTGATTTGCCCATACCAGGCCACTAAGTGTCCTGTCGCAGGGGAAATGATTAAGCCTAGAAAATGCTCAGCGTCCGGAGAGTTATAGCCCAAAATAGCATTTTCCCCCGAAATAAATCAAGAAATATGTGATAAAGGTGACTAGAGGTAGGCCGGATTTAAATATGCAGCCCACTTCCGGACAGGTACAATATGGGGACAAGTTCAATAATTATTATTTAAAAACAATAAGTTAAGGAAAAGTTTTGGATTGAGTATCTGATGGCCCTAAGGCTCAATTATGACCTGGAGGTGGTAATTGGTATCAAGAAATTGTCATACTGACAATTTCCCCATCCTTTTGCTCCATTCTCCGTTTATTACCCTTCTTTCAGTTCCTTAAGAAAGGAGGCTTACAAATGGACTGGAAAACAATCGAAGAAAAGGTCATCCAAGATGATCAAAACAAGTGGGATAAAAAGGCCACAGGCAAGCAATTGCACGTCTCCCAGACCGGAATACTGGAGGTATCAAACGACCAGGGGATAAGTGGGACCTATTCGCTCTCGGATCTAGCAACTAGCCAAGTATGCCAGAAGCTGGGCATTCCGGTTGATTATTACCGCCGTTTGCCGGGTGAGGTGAAGGCGGTCGTGGCGAACTATGATCTTAACAGGCTCCAGGTGGATACGTTCCTCTTGCGAGGCAAAGGCGAGTGGATCCGGGCGTTCCTATCAGGTCAGTATGTGGTGTACAACAATACCCAGATCGCCGAGACGGTTCAGGCTTTACTTGGACAGGCAGCCGTGTGGGTCAAAACCTTCGTCCTTGAGGAAACCCATATGTTCCTCAAGATTGTCACTGAGGACATCTTCCTGCCTAAAGACGGGCTGAAGGCCGGTGTAATGATCGGAAATTCCGAGGTGGGGCTGGGGAGTGTGTCAGTTGAGCCATTCGTATTTCGGAAAGCCTGCACCAATGACTTGGTGGTGGCCCAGGAAAAGAGCTTCCGGCATCCCCATATACACCTTAATGCCTCTGAGTTAAACCGCAGGATGGCAGAAGGCATCAGTAATGCCTTTCAGACTGCGAGCTCTATCCTTGATGGATTTCTCAAGACAAAGGAGGAGCCGGTCCCTGACCCGGTGGAGACCATCCGCAGGCTTGCTGCTCAGAAAAAACTCTCCCAGAAGTTCACCGATGAGGTGATCTCAACCTACCAGATCGAGCCTGATCCCACCCGGTTTGGGGTGATCAATGCCTTCACAAGCGCAGCCCAGAAGCTGAGTCCCATTCAGAGAATTGAGGTGGAGCGCTATGCTGGGACACTCTTGGATGCAAAGATTTGATCCTCCCACATAACCCACAAAAGGCAAGCAGATCGCTTGCCTTTTTCCTCATGCTAATTAACAAACTAAATTGTTGCTTTTTATTTTTGAGAGTGCTATAAGGGGCCATTAGCATAATGCACCCTAACGAAAGGAAATAACCATGACGAAAGTAGATCTTATTTCGACTGTTCAGAAGGCCAATAAGGGCTTAAGCAAGAGTGCAACCCAGAGGGTGATCGATACGACATTTAACAACCTGACCAAGGCCATCAAAAAAGATGGCCGATTTGCATATCCTGGCTTTGGCGTTTTTTCCGTAAGGAACCGAAAGGCCCGGAAAGGAAGAAATCCAAGAACGGGGGAGTCAATGATTATCAAGCCCTCAAAGACGGTAGGTTTCAGGCCTGCAATAGCACCGAAGAAAAGCCTTTAATCTGCATGAAGCAGATGAGGGAAACCACGGGAAAAGATCATGATCCATTTCCTCCCAATCGGTGAGGTGTTCCCTGTAACACTTGAGGACCTGGCCTCTTCTCTCAAGGAGGTCTACGGGGTCCCTGTAGTTGTGCATGAGCCAGTCAGTCTGCCAGCCTCCAGTTACGATCCGACACGCAACCAGTATCTATCTACACCCATCCTGCAAAGCCTTGCCCACTTTAAATCCACCTTGACCCAGGTGGAGCGGGTCCTTGGTGTGGTGGCAGTGGACCTTTATGCCTCTGACTTACACTTTGTGTTTGGAGAAGCTGATCCGAAAGAGGCCGTAGCGGTGATTTCCCTCGCCCGTCTGAGACAGGAGTTTTACAGCCTTTCGCCGGATGAGACCCTGTTGTATCAGCGGGACGTCAAAGAAGCGGTTCATGAACTGGGGCACACATACAGCCTGGGCCACTGCCCTGAGCCAACCTGTGTCATGCATTTTTCCGATAGCCTCCAAGACACGGACCGCAAGGGCTGGCAATTATGCAATAAATGTAAGGCTATTTTAGATAGGGCAAGATCGGCAACCTAAATATTTCTCTCTCCGTCAAAAGATCTATTTAAGCAGGAATGGAGGTGTCCTATGGTGAGATATATCATCCTTTTGAATTTTACAGACCAGGGGATTCGAAACGTCAAGCAAACGGTTGAAAGGGCAAGAGCCTTTAAAGCGACCGCAGACAAGTTAGGGGCCAATCTCAAGGACCTCTACTGGACTCAAGGATCCTACGATCTTGTGGGAACCGTAGAGGCACAAGATGAGGGCTCGGCCATGGCCCTGCTCATGGCACTCGGCAGCCTGGGCAATGTGCGCTCCCAAACCCTTCGGGCATTTTCGAGCGAAGAGATGGGCCACATTCTTGCCAAGATGCCTTAGTGTATCTCCATGAGCATTGAATACGGTCTCTCTTTATTAAGACCGCTTAGACCTCAGAGGTTCTGAATGAACTTCTGAAAATCCGGGTTTTGGAGAAAACCTCCACCCACATGGATCAGTGCAATCATGCCCTGCGCATCCAGCAGGATGAAGGTCGGAGTCCCCTTCGCCCTAAAGGCTGTTGAAACCTGATTCTTGGCATCGTACGCCGTTGGGAAGATAAAAGTGGCTTCATGAGCCTGGACATAGCCCTTTATGTTGGACTCTTCATCCTGAAAGCCGATAGCCACAGCCTGAAGGCCTTTGATTTTCTTCTGTTCATACAGCGTCTTCAAATTGGGCAGCTCTTTCTGGCAGGTCTGACACCAGGAGGCCCAGAACATGAGTAATGTCGGCTTTCCCTTGAGCGACTCCTTCGTGATCATCTTCCCTTCCAGTGTTACCAAGCTAAAGTTTGGGGCAGGCTCCGATGAGATCGCCTTGGCGGATACCGTTAGCAACAACACAAGGCCAAGCGTCAAAAAAGTCAGCCGCAAGATCTTTGACTGTTTCATTAAACATCCCCTCCCTGTAGAAATTGTAATACCCAAGTATATACTAAAAAAAGAAAATCTATCAAGCGCTCTAGAGTGGTACAAAGGTTTGATCTACGGATATGCTATTGTCGTGATTTATAAAGGATCACGACAGGATGACCCAATACCTTTTTATCCACACCACAGAATTTCAGGGAGTTATAAAAATGAGCAGGGGAGAGTGTCGCACTTATAGAAGGCGACAAATTGCTGTCCATGCTAAAACTTGCGCCTTGGGTATAGCCGACGCGGCGTTACAACCATATCTCTGGCTTTGGGCCGCTTTTCACGCTTCTTAATTTTAACCGGTTTTGAATATTTCCTTCTCGCCATGATATGCGCCTCCCGTGTTTACGGTGATGGAAGCCGCAGCCGATTACAAATTATTCCGTCACCACCAGTATCTCCACAGGCAGCCTGGTGAAGTTGATCAGCAAGAAAGTCAGCCTCCCTTGCAGAGAGATAAAAAGTGAGGCTTTGTTTCGGGTCTAGTACAGGTTCTAGGTGTAATTCAATTTCACCTCCGCCAACAGCTACAAACACATCGTATTCAGACCCCTCCCACAACGAGAAGGGTTTTTCTGGCGCTTTTGCGTGATCAAGTTGTATTTCCATACAGCACCCCTCCAGAGGTCAGTAAAATCAACTTATTATAAAGCTTGACATTGGTTATTAGTAGGATTATAATTCTAAGTAGAATCACGAGGAAGGGGTTCGGCTATGGGTTTCGTCCCATACGCGGTGCCCCTTCAATTTTTTTGCCCCGTTCCGTTATCGGACGGGGTTATTTTTTTATGTGCTCAAGACGGGTGCGCTGATCGGCTAGAAAATCAATTTGCTGTGCCGCTGCCTTCTTCAGAAGGGCAGAGCAGCCCTTGGGACTCGGACTTAATACACGGAGTAATTTATTTTTCTGCCGTAAAAATTCCACGAGTGCCGCGAAGTCTCCATCACTCGTCACGATCACCGCTCGTTCAAAGGTATGTTCCTCTCTCCATACCTTGACCGTGAGGTCTACGTCCACGTTGCCTTTTACCTTTCCGTCTTTGGTCCGGGCTACATCCTTTAACACCACAATGTACCCGAACTCTTGCAGTGCCGTATACAGGCCTTCGTATTCAGACACACGACCGAGAAAGGTGTATGCATTCTCCACGCGGTATTTTTCTTTGAGGTACACCCTGAACTTTTTTCAGTCCAGTCGCCACCCCAAACTCTGAATACCAAGGTGTATGTTTTGGCTATCAATAAAGGCGTAGTTGGGAAAGGTACGTTCAAGCATAAGGTAGGGGCATTATATCACAAACAGAATGGGGTGATAAAAATGTCGCCCTCTTTACCTGGAAGTCGACACATCAAACTTGGCAAAGGAGATTGTCATGGATAAGGGGCAGGAGACTAAAAATCTCTTTCTCGACTCCCTCATTTTTTGGTGTCCAAATAGTGTCCATGAGTGGTCCAAAATGAGCCAAAATCGTATGATAGAATCAAAATCAGAAACAATAAATTACCTTAAGTATTTAGAGGATTTAGACTTGTTTTCAACAGTTTGTGAACATGGCCTAATTCGTTTTAGGAAACCGCTGCTCTATCCTCTGAGCTACGGGGGCATTTTTAGTGGGTCATTCTTAATTGGGGCTTGACTTGGCTTGAATCGAGCATGATTTTACCAGTCTATTCATTTTCATTCAACCTAATTTGATCCCACCGCAAGCTGAGAACCTCCCCCATTCGCATTGCCGGACTTTTAATTACTCGCTGTAGACATAATCCTTAACGACACCATCGATCAGAATGATCTGCAATTCCTTTGGTTTATCAGCAGGACCTCGGCTATATGTATAAATCCATTGCGATTCAGTGACAGAGACTACAAGCTTAGAAACTGGCTCCCCAAAAAGTTTCATCACCTCATCAGCTGTTGTTTTGCCTTTTTTGATCTGATCGACCTTGGTGGAATCAAAATCCCTACCGATCTCGCGAACAATACCTGCACAGCCAAATAAAACAATCGCCAAGACCACCGGCAACACTAATTTGAATTTCATGATTACTCCTTTCTTAGTGATGTTCTGCTTGCAAATTTTAAGTTTCTTAGCCGCTTCGGCGAGTGTATAGGATCTTTTTTTAGGCATGGGCAAGAATAGCACATCCCATAATCAGGGGCAAGATTTTAGGTTATAAAAAGGCCATTCCCGTTAAGCGGGAATGGCCTTTTGAGATGGAAAGATGGGCACGGCAGAGTCCGGCTTTCAGGCAGCTGACCCTAGCCCTCACCTATTGGAGATCAACATACCACAACTCACTAGGGTTCCATGTAGGATTTCTTCCTAACCATTTAAAAACTGAGTTGACCTTCTCTTGTTTTTATGCTTATAATGCTGCCCTAACCTGTTAGCTCAGAGTGTAATGGCCTCTAAAGATAGCACATTCCTAATAGACTCGCCTATAGGCTGCCATTTCGCCCAACTTTACCGAGAAACACAATCGCTCGTAGAGTCTGTAAGCCTATTCATCGAGGCCGGCCTGCGGCGTGGAAACGGTGCGGTGGTGATTGCACCTTTTAACCAGATCGAACAATTCCTAGTACATCTGAGGCGAAACGGTTTGGAACCAGAACCCTATCGCACTTATGGACAACTCTGCTTAATCAACGCCGATGAGATACTCAATCAGTACATGCGTGACAGAACATTTGATTTGGAGGGATTTAAACAGGAGACAAGAAATATTCTGGAAAGTGTTCTGAGATTCGGGCGCAGTGATACGAGAGTTTATGGCGAAATGGTGAACATCCTATGGCAGCAAGGCGATACGCAGACGGCGATCAAACTTGAGGAGCACTGGAATGACTTAGCCCAACTTTATCCACTCTCAATTTTCTGTGGCTACATGGTGGACAGTCACCTTGAGGAATCCTATGCCCGCCCCCTGCATGAGATCGGACGGACTCATTCGGATTTAATTGCAACCCATGAGGACGAGCGATTCCAAATAGCCCTAGATCTGGCGACCAAAGAAATCATCGGAATTCCACTCAATGAAATGTTAAATCTACCTGATAAAGAGGCTCTGCCTGGCGAACAATCTCTCCCAAGTGGACAGCGGGCCATGTTGTGGATCAGGAGATATATGCCAGAATCAAGCGCTAAAGTACTGAAATCGGCCCGCCACTTTTATGCAATGAAGACGTAACATGAGCCCCCACTATTTTCTACTATACCCAAAACTACGCCCACAACCCCCATCAAATTCAGTTTACTTTCTACTACAAGCACAACATTAACAAAACAAAAGAAACCCCTTGTAAGATAAGGATATTTTCCGTTATCCTACAAGGAGTTCCGTAGCCACTCTGCCTGCCTTAGGAAACCGCTGCTCTATCCTCTAAGTACGGGGGTATGTTCGAATGATGACTTAATATTTTACCAGCGCTCAAGCCTTCTGGAGTGATGATGGGGTGGGTTAAAGAGCCTTACAGATCGCCGCTTAAACAGTCCTATTAGAATCATACCCGCCAAAAAACCGCCAATATGGGCAAACCAGGCCACTCCACCTCCACCCTGTCCTGCAGTGACACTCCCACTGATCAATTGAAGCAAAAACCAGAATCCCAGGACAAATCCGGCTGGAATATATATAAGCCGCGTGAAGAATCCCAACGGGATCAGGACCAGGACCTGGGCACGAGGATACAGTAACAGGTAGGCTCCCAAAATACCTGATATCGCTCCACTGGCACCGATCATAGGAACAACAGAGCCCGCATCCGTCAATGCATGGCTCATGGCAGCAATCACGCCACAAGTCAGATAGAACAGAACAAATCGCACATGGCCCATTGCGTCCTCGATATTGTTCCCAAAGATCCACAAGTACAGCATGTTTCCAACCAGATGCATGATCCCTCCATGGAGAAACATGCTGGTGATCAGGCTGAAGGATGCCGGGATCACCTGAATTTGAGAGGGAAGAGATTCAAATCCGAAGAGGACAGCCGGAATAGCCCCATATTGATAGACAAAGGCCTGTCCCCCTTTAGGTCCCAGGGATGCTTGATAAAAGAAAACCATGACGCAGGCCACAATAATACTGACAGTGAAGAGGGGTTTTATACTGGTCGGGTTGTCGTCATGGAGAGGGATCATGGATTAAAATATCCCGGCCTGGTGTTGAAGCCAACGGACATATCCAACAATTTCGTTTACATCCTGTTCGCTGACCCCTTCAACCTTAGGCATGTTGCCAAACTTCCAGTGATGGGCTTGGACGCCCTGTTGAACAGCACGATGAAAACTTATATCGCTATGATGGTTGGGCTCATAAATCTTCGAAAGAAAAGACGGGCCATGGTTTGTCCCTTGTGCCCCTGGGCCATGGCAAGGGGCGCATTTTGCATTAAACAAGGCCTCTCCTTTTGTATATTCAGGAGGTGTGCCCGCAACAGGAGATGCGACAGAAGAACTTTTCAGGGTTGATGTCTCACTATTTTCACATCCCATAAGCAATAGCATCGGCACAAAGACGAGCATAGCCGTTACTTTTACCATTTGTTTTCTCCAAGTAAGATGATCTATTCTAAAAGGATTTTAATAGAGTGTCAAGGTAAGCTAGGGCCTGATTTTTTCCAGCAACCCCAGTCTCTTTTGAATCTGCTGCCGTTGGTTTTGAATCTCTTCCTGATCTGGCTTGATCTCCAGAGATCGCTTCAGGTCTACAACCGCCAGGGACAGCTTCTCTTCACGATAGTATTTCAAGGCTCGGAGATTGTAGGCAGTGGTTAATTGTTTGATGACGACAGGATCGCCAGAATCAATATCGTATGCTTTTTCAAGTCGTTCCACAGCATCATCAAAGTTGCCTTTTTCAAAAAGTAAGCTTCCCTCCTTAGAATAGATCTTCACCAGAATCTCATTGGTCTTTGAGAGCTCAAACAAGACCTGGCTTTCGTCTGGATCAGCTTTTAACGCCTCCAGAAATGCAATCCGTGCACTTTCATATTCCTTCTGGTCAAACTCGTCCTGACCTTTTTCATAATAAAAATTCACGGTCGCTTCAATATCCAGATCGAGAGCTTCCAGGAGCATCCAGACCCTTCGGTGTTTTGGATACACCTCCAGGGCATCCTCAAACTCTTTTTTAGCTTTAAAAAGCTCTCCCTCTTTTCGATACTGTAAAGCCGCATTCACATGGTGGGTAGCTTCAGTCACTCGATGGGTAGCTTTTGCAAGGTAAGACTGCGCCCGCTTATACCTTGGGTGGTCTGTGGGTACGGTTTCTAACTCTTTCACCGCAGATTGGTACAATCCCTGGCGGTAGTAGTCCACACCGCGGCTGTAAGCATCAATAGCTCTGGACGGCCAAAAATCCAGTAAATTTAAGGATGAGTCGTTCAACAAACTACATCCCATCAGAAGCCAGATAAGCCCCACAGATGAGAAAGGCCTAAATATTTTAATGGCTGTGAGGCTCATTCTTAATCTTTTGGATGAGTCCGGCATCATACAAGTCCAGAAAAGCATCGACCATGAGCGGATCAAACTGACGTCCCTTCCCAGCCAGGAGTCGCCTGCGGACCTCATCTTCAGACAAAGGCCCCCGATACGGCCGTTTTGAGGACATCGAGTCATAGGAGTCCGCCACGGTGATAATACGGCTGATCACTGGGATCTTTTCACCCTTCAGGCCCAGGGGATACCCCTTTCCATTGATAAATTCATGATGGCAGAGTATGTCCGTCGCAACCTGTTGCAAAGGCTCTACGTTTTCCAAGATCCGTCTACCGATTTCAGGGTGGAGGTGCATGATCCTCATTTCTTCGAAGGAGAGACGGCCAGGCTTCATGAGGATTTCGTCTTTGACTCCGATCTTACCAATATCATGAAGAATCGCAGCCAATTCCAGTTCTTTAAGATCATGCCTGGAAAGCCCAAGACGGTTCCCAATCTCAACGGCGTAATGGCTGACCCTTCCACAATGTCCTTGAGTATAGGAATCCTTTGCCTCCACAGCCGCAGCCAAGGCACGGGTCGTCTCCATATAGCCACGTTCCACTTCCTCATAGGCCGCCTTGAGATGGGTCGTCATGGAATTAAAAGAAATGCCTAATTGCCCAAGCTCATCTCGGCTCTTGACTGGAATCCAGATCTCTAGGTTTCCGCTGGCCACCTCTTCCGTTGCCTTCACCAGATGGGTCACAGGCCGTAAAAACATGTGGGCAAGGAATAGAATCCCACCCATGCCAAGAAAAAGCCCCCATCCCATCGTCCAAAGCAGACTGTTTTTGGCCTGTTGCATGATCGCCTGAACACCGGCCTGATTAATCCCGATATGCACATGTCCGATGGTCTTCTTTCCGTATTGAATGGGTTGAGTGATTTCGATAATGGGAGAAACCCCCATCGGAGTTTGGACAGTGATCGTGTTGTTCGATCTATCCGTTGAGGTTGGCGTTGATGGAACGAAAGGAGCCGAGATTTTGGTGACATCCGAATGCATCAGGATAATATTGCGATGATCCACAATATAGGCATAGGCCACATCCTTATCCTTCTGAATTGCCCCAATAAGAGAGCTTAGGGTCAATAGATCTCTGCCCAATACAGCATCTCGTGAGCTTACGGTAAGGTTGTTTGCTATCAGTTGCCCTCGTTTTTCCACCTCCTGGGCCAGGAAATCCTTCTGGTGATTCAGCGAGACATAAGAAACCATGAAGATCACCATGACAAGCAGCAGACTAAAAAGTACAACCAACTTCGATTTAAGATTAAAGGGAGTGGTAGACAGCCAATGGAGGAGGGATCGCCTTCCTTCAGGATTAAGCCATCGGGGAGGACTGAAAAGAACCCGACCCAGGGCTGTTTTAAGAGATCTCTGACTATTCATGATCTGAGCTTAGATATTATGTCTAAGTATAACAGATCACGATTTTTCGACAAGTTAGCGATAAATAAGGGAGATTTTACTTTATGGAAGGCAGATTGCTCTTACAATGTCTCATGAGCGGCATTGAGATAAGCGATCAGTTCTCGATCCTTAGATGAGCTGAGACCATCAAACTGAATCCCGATATTATAGACATTAGAGATTTGTTCAACACGCTTGATCTTTCCCCTGATCTGCTCGACATCCTTGATCCCGCCCATCGTATAAAAACTCATTTTGATTTCAACGTGGTTTCCAAGCTTTAAGGGCCGTTTCATAAAAACGCCGATTCCGGATGTGCTAATGTTAGCTACATAGCCTTCTTGTACTAAATTGTTATCAGGGTCAGTCACTTCGGCAACGGCTGTGATCACAACCCGCTTGGCCTGGCGGCGTTCGTTCATCGTAGACCTTCTTATGTTATGAAAGTGCGCTCTGCAAGGCTTTTTTTAAGCGCCATCGCATCTCACTCTGTGTCTTCGGATCATAAACTGCATCCTCCAGATCATCTTCTGAGATATCCAGTTTGATCTGGGTAGCACCCTTGCTTAGGATGATTAAAAAACCATCGTTGTTGTCATCTGACTTGACCACATCACAATGCACCTGAGCATCCAAGTCTTTTACCAGCGTAATAATATTGGCTCGCTGTCTTTCAGAAAGATACGGCATTACCGACTCCTCATTCTTTATGGGGATTTCTCCCCTATTTCCGGTTAACTCAAGCTAGACCCTGCTTAGTATAAAGGGTTATGGCAACTTTGGCAAGTTTTTTGTTGACTGCCTCCTAATTTCCACACCGAAATAGCCTTGAATGGCCTCCACTGGGGGATGCAGTTTCTTAACTCGCAACACCACCTCACTCACGGGGAACTGTTTAATGAGTATTTTTGCGATGTGCTCCGCCAGGGCTTCCAACAACTTGAACCGTTCTTTCCGGCCAACATCCAGCACAACGCTGGACACATGACTGTAGTCGGGAAGCTCCAAGAGGGCATCTGCTGTGGAAGACTTCTTCAGATCGCAGTAAAGCTCCAGATCCAGGGAAAGACGCTGGCCTGCTTCCTGCTCGGCCGTTGTAATCCCGCAGTGCGCGTGGAACTGGAGATCTGTGATGATGAGCTTGTCCATTTATACATGGGGGCCCGTGCGCCTAAACAAAATGCAAGGTGCTCCGATGCCCCCAGACCTCTCCCGGCATAGCCGGGATCCGGTCTATCTATTCGCTATTTTCTTTCTCGCTCAATAAGATTTAAAAATTCAGCCCGGGTTTTGTATTCAGTTTTAAAAATACCCAGCATGGCACTGGTCACGGCCAGGGCATTCTGTTTTTCGACACCCCGCATCATCATACAGAGATGGTTGGCCTCCATCACCACAGCCACACCAAACGGATCAATCTTTTCCTGAATCGTCTCAGCAATCTGGCAGGTCAAATGCTCTTGGACCTGCAGACGCCGGCTGAAGACATCCACCAAACGGGGAATTTTGGAAAGACCAATCACCTTCTTGTTCGGGAGGTAAGCAATGTGACATTTGCCAAAGAATGGCAGGAGATGATGTTCACACAAGCTGTAAAAATCAATATTTTTGACGATGACCATTTCGTTGTATTCGCTGGGGAAGAGCGCACCATTGAGGACTTTCTCCACATCCAGTCGGTATCCCCGTGTGAGATACCGATAGGCCTTCTCCACACGCGCAGGCGTTCCCTTGAGGCCTACCCGGGTGGGATCTTCACCCAGCAACACCAAGAACTTTTCAATCAAATCCCTGATTTCTGGTGCTTTCTCGACAATCGTACTTTCTCGTGACATATCTTATCCACCTCTCTCCCAAAACAGTAACGCCAGATATTGCTGCCGGGTACCTGACCAAGAACTATTCACCACTACGCTGGACAAAATGCTTCACGAACTCTTCGGCATTCTGTTCCAGAATCTGATCGATTTCCTCAATCAGCTCATCGGCCTTCTCTGCAATTTTTCTGGCCCGATCCACCACCGCTGTGTTTGGCTTTACCTCTCCACCTTCCGCTTCTCTTGCAGGTTCTTTAACCTTTTTTTCCTGCGTACTCATCTTATTATCCCCCCAAGCCTTCTCTATATTGTTTGGAAGCAGTGATTCCCAATTCCTTCATTTTCCTCCACAAGGTGACCCGGCTCTTTTTGAGGCGTCTAGCTGTTTCCCCGTAATTCCACTTTGTCTGCTCAAGAATCCGCAGGATAGCCTCTCGCTCAGACACCTTGAGGGGATCATCCATTGGGATGACTCTCTTCACGGTCACTTTTGATCTATCTTTGTTTTGAAGACTTATCACCTCCTGGGATTCAAGGTTAAATGATCCTCCAAATGCACGAATATCCATAGGCAGGTGTTCGATCTGAATTGTGGGCCCTGTGCATAATACCATGGCATGCTCAATGATATTTTCCAGTTCACGAATATTGCCAGGATAATGATAATTAAGCAACACCCCCATCGCCTCTTCAGAGAGACCTTCCACCTTTCGGCCAAACTCACGGTTAAACTTGGCCAGGAAATGGTTTATTAACAAAGGTATATCTTCCTTCCGCTCCTTGAGAGGGGGGAGATGAATAGGCATGACCCTTAAACGATAGTAAAGGTCTGCTCGAAATTCTCCTTGTTGAATGGCCTTAATGAGATCCCTATGGGTCGCCGCGATGACCCGGACATCCACCTTGATACGCTTTGTATCCCCCACCCGTTCAAACTCCTCCTCCTGAAGCACCCTGAGCAGCTTGACCTGGGTAGAGAGGCTGATGTCTCCGATCTCATCCAGAAAAATGGTGCCTGTATCGGCGAGTTCAAAGCGGCCAATCTTAGTGGCAATGGCTCCTGTAAAAGCTCCCTTAATATGGCCAAACAGCTCGCTTTCCAGGATCCCCTCCGCCAGGGCCCCGCAGTTGACCCGGATAAAGGGCTTATCCCGTCTTGGGCTTAACTGATGAACGGCATGGGCCAGAAGCTCCTTGCCGGTTCCGCTCTCGCCCTCAATTAGAACGGTAGATTTGGTTTTAGAAATTTCAGGAAGCAACTCATAGATTTCACGAATCTTGTGGTTTTTTCCAATGACATGGCCAACTTTATAACTGCCCTTCCGAGGCTCGGAGAAGGTTCGCATCTGAGAGACATCCCGAAAAACCTGCACACCCCCAATGCTCTTTCCAGCCTTGTCACGGAGTAAGGTGGCATATCCGCCAATTCTCACTAATCTACCATCACGACTCCTCAATACGGTTTCAAAATCACTGCGGCCTTCTCCTGTCTGGACCATTTGTTCCATTAAACAACCGTCATAGCAGACGTCACAGCGCATAATCTGGGCACAGTGTTGACCTTTAGCCTCATCCAGAAAATAGCCCAATAGCTGTTCAGCGACTTTATTTAAGTACTGGATATGGGCATCTGGCCCCACCATCACCACCGCATCCACCAGAGAATCCAGGACGGCCATTGTGATGGTTTCCCCCTCTTGAGGCGTTGAGGCCTCCTTCCCCGCTTTACTTCCCCGCTGTTTAGGTTGCATAGGATGAGTTCATTATAACATCCCGTTTGAAGCCGGTGCAAGGAAAAGGGTTAATCGTATCTATTCCTTAGAGCATTTGGAGTAGTAGTCCACCAGGATGCCCTCGCGCAGGCCATATTCGCTAACGACCACCTCTGTAAAGTTTAAAGTCTGCATGGTCAGCAACAGGATAAGCCCCCCTGACACGATCAAATCTTCACGACCCCTTACAAGACCCGAGATGGATAAACGCTCTGCCAGTGTTTTTGAAGCAAGCTCCTCAACAATCTGCCTGACTTTATCGAGACTCAACCGGTGCAGATGGATCCGGTGGGGATCATATACCCTCAGACCTAGATCAATTGCTGCCAGGGTGGTAATGGTCCCTGCTGTACCGACAAACCTAACCGGATGAAATCCCCCTGAACTTGAAGAAGACAAGGCCTTTTTCACCTTCTCCAACCTGTCTTGGATAAATTCCCTCAGACCATTCATGGTCTGCCCAGTCGTTCCTTGGGCAGAGGGATAACGTTCCGTAAGCCGGACCACTCCCAGATCTGTTGAAATCACTGATTGCCTTCCCTGCGTGTCTCCCCATATAAACTCGGTGCTACCGCCACCTATATCCATGACCAGAAAACTCCGAGGTGATCCTTCAAGGCCTGACAATACGCCTAACAGAGTTCGGCGGGCCTCTTCCTCAGGGGAGATAACCTCGACTTGTATCCCAGCCTCTCTCTCAATAGACTTCACGAATTCGGTGCCATTGGTTGCTTCACGAACAGCACTCGTAGCCACTGCTATTACTTTATCCACTGGATACCGTTTAAGAACAGCATAAAAATGCTTTAAGGTATCCAAAGCCCGGCCCATGGGCTCGGGCTGGAGATGGCGATTTTTTTCTAACCCCTCACCCAGGCGAATGATCCGCTGTTCTGAATGGATCTCCTCCAAATGCCCGGGAGACGTCACCCTGGCGATCAATAGCCGAAAGGTATTTGTGCCGATATCCAGGCCTGCCAAAACCACCTCCCTACTCCTCACGATCCTTGATCTCCTCAAGAATTCGCTGTCGCTCGATCTCCAACCGTTCAATCTCCTTAAAACTGCCCTCGACGTCCTTCTCAGTAATCCGATCCTCGCCCCGGATGAAGTGTTGACAGACCTTTTCACCCACCTCCTGATATCTCTCCTGAAGTGCCGATTCTACCTGACGTAATGCCCATCTCATTTTGGTACGCTCTGCCCCTGTGAGGGTTCTGTTGAATATTGCAAGAATCTCCTCCCGGAGTATCCTAAAACCTTCTGCTACATCCTTTTTCATTCTCCGCCACGGCAACATAAAACCACTATATCATGATCTAAAATCATGGATCAAGAAATGACTATTATCTATGGCCAAGCCAGAGGCTCGCTCTAGCTAATAGTCAATAGTTCAAGTTTACCTTTCCATCTGCGGTAAAATGCCTGACGCAGTTGCTTATGCTCAGGATGACCCAGCATAGGGTCCTGCTCTAGAAGCATAAAAGCCTCACGGCGCGCCTGTTCTAAAACCTTGACATCTCGTATGAGATTAGCCACCTTGAGTTCGGGCAAACCGGACTGGCGGGTACCGAAAAATTCTCCAGGTCCTCTGAGGGCCAAATCCTTTTCTGCAATGATAAAACCGTCCTGGTACTGGACCATCACCTCCAGACGATTCCGTGCATCTTGTGTAAGCCGACTCCCTGCCATGAGCAGACAGATGGAGCGATGAGAACCCCGACCCACACGCCCACGTAACTGATGGAGCTGTGCCAGGCCGAACCGCTCGGCATGCTCAATCAACATGACCGTGGCATTGGGGATATCAATTCCCACCTCGATTACGCTGGTCGCCACCAGCAGGTCGATCCGGCGATCTTTGAACTGAAGCATTACCTTTTCCTTGTCCTCCGGCTTCATCTGTCCATGCAAAAGCCCCACCCTCCAACCAGGGAACACAGTCTCTTTCAGGTGCATTTCCATCTGAACAGCCGCCTTAAGATCCGTTTTTTCGGACTCCTCCACCAGAGGATAAACCACATAGGCCTGGCGGCCTGCGGTCAACTCCTTAGAGATTATTTCATAGGCTCTTGATCTTTTGGATCCATCGAGCAGGATTGTCTCGACAGAACTGCGGCCCGGAGGAAGTTCATCGATAATGGAAACATCCATGTCCCCATAGGCAGTCAGGGCTAGGGTTCTGGGAATGGGAGTCGCCGTCATAATGAGGACATCGGGGTGATATCCTTTCTTGGCTAACTCTCCACGTTGTAGAACACCAAACTTGTGTTGTTCATCGATGACGACCATACCCAACCGCTTAAATTTCACTCCTTCCTGAAGCAGGGCATGAGTTCCCACTGCTAAATGAGCGGCTCCTGATTGAACCAACCTCTCCACACCCTGACGTTCTCTGTGACTCAACCCACTGGTTACCAGAACAACATTCAGACCAAAATTTGAAAACCAGCGCCTCACCGTCAAGTAGTGCTGCTCTGCCAATATTTCGGTAGGGGCCATGAAGGCTCCCTGGTATCCGTTCTGGATGGCAATCATAAACGCCACCAGAGCCACCAGGGTCTTCCCACATCCCACATCCCCTTGAACTAAACGATTCATAGGCCGGGGCCGGATCATATCCTGCTTAATTTCCTCAATGACCCGTTTCTGTGCAACGGTTAAACTGAAGGGTAACTGCCGTAGAAATTGATCCAGCCTAGCTCCCTGGACCGAAAACGGAATTCCCTTCTGATCCTCAGCCACCTCCCGCCGTTTATATGCAAGCCCAACCTGGAGCAGAAAAAAGTCATCAAAGATCAACCGGCGGTGAAACTCTGTCATCCCTCGGTTTAGCTTCTGGCTTTCTTGTACCTGGTCTGGAAAATGGATCTGCTGTAGGGATCCACCGAGCCCAGGCAATTTTTGCCGATCCAGGATACTTCGGGGCAACATTTCAGGAATAGATTCAGACCAGGTATCCAGACTGGCCTTCATAAGAGACCGGATGACTCGGGAAGTCAGCCCACGTGTTTCATGGTAAATGGGGACGATCCGGCCTGTGTGAATAAGCTCCTCAGGCGATTCCATCTCGCTTGGAAAGTTCCCTTGCAGATCTTGGCTTATCAGCTCGAATTGAGGGTTTTCCATTTCAAGGCGGCCATCATAAGAGTTAACTTTAACACTGCCGCTAAGCATCAGATGATGCCCTTTTTTCAAGACATTTTTAAGATAGGGCTGATTAAACCACTTCACTATTAACCCACCGGTTTCATCCATAGCCATCAATTCGAAAATTTGAAACCTTTTTCTGGGGGTGACCTGAACCCGGGTTGAATGAACCTCCACACACAGCGTCAACTCCTCTCCTGGAACAACCTGTGATATCTTTTTCAGATTCCCACGGTCTTCATATCTCCAGGGCACAAAATACAAGAGATCTTCAAGGGTTTTCACCGCCAGCTTTTTAAAATAATCTGCCCGCCTAGCACCTACTCCTTTAACATACTGTATATCCATCTCCCAGGGTATCGGAGACCCCCTATCGTTCTGACTGCTGAGTGCTTCTGAAGTCTCTTGAACAGCCTTATCGATCTGACCCATCATGGCACTGGCCGTACGGAGCCGTCTCTTCCGCTCATTCAGGGGTTGGTGGTCAAAATCTTCAAAGAGATCCCTAAGTGTTTGCAATCTGTGATCCCAAGGAGGAGGTACTTCCTCTCCTAGACTTATGTGGATCTGGCGGGCGACAAAAGACCCTAAATTCTTGACGGCAGAAAGGTGAGAAAACGAGTCCTGACAAGCATAGCTAATCGGCCGCCGGATTTGCTGAAGAAGCTGCATGACTTTCTGATGATCATTCATCAATCGGTCCATTAGTAGATCCCCACGGCTCGTGCGGCTTGTAGGAATCTACCCAGCGAGCAAGGCGAGCGAGAGGGGGAGGCAACCACGCTAGCGCTGTCGAGCATGCCCCGAAGGGACATTTATGCGAGAATCTGCTTTTGATCTTGGTGTTCCGATATCCCCACATCTAATGCCGGGGCGACGCGAGCCCCTATGATTGATTAAAGGGTGGGTTTATGGTAGCATACTGAAGTTCTTAACTCAATTACAAAGGAGCTTATCATCTCATGGCAAGGGTTTGTGAAATTTGTGGCAAGGGTAGGCTGACAGGACACTTGGTTAGTCATGCCAATAACAAGACCAAAAGAGTGTTCTATCCCAATCTAAAAGTGGTTCGGACAATATTCAATGGGGCAACCAAGAGGATTCTAGCCTGCACCCGTTGTATCCGATCTCAGAAGGTGGCTAAGGCAGTCTCGTAAGATTAAAAGTAATACGCCAGGCCCACCGTAAAGGTGTAATCTGGGCTTCCCTCCGTAAACCCAGCACTGAAGGCCCCGTCGACTTTCAGGTTAGGAACCACTTCATAGGTGGCCCCATAAAGAAAGGCCAGCGGGTCCTGGCCTGAGTATTGAATATTCTGGTTCATCTCCCCCATCAATTCGATCATCAAAGTAAGACCCTGCAGAGAGGTACTGTACTCAAAAGCTAGGTCATAGGAGAACACATCATCCAGGGTCTTATTCGGGGGGTTACCCACAAAAGTGTATCCCAGATTAAGGTGTACGGTGACGGGTGAAAAAGTCTTGCTAGCAATTCCTACCAATCCCACATTAGTCTCACCTGTACAAGCCGGATTTAAGAAACTGATGTCGACCTTATCTCGATCGCATGTGGGGAATTTAATCACCAATTGCCCTGAGAGCGAAAGCGGATTGGCTTCCCGGCCTTTCAAAAAGCGGATCTTAGATTTCAACCTCAAATCACCTAATCCAGCCTGAGAGTTGTTACTCCGGTCCACAAAAACAGTCGGGACCTCCACCTCAAAATCCAGATTGTTAAGCAACCCGTGGGTTAACTCGAAGAGAACGGTCTGGCGAACATCCGTTCCAGAAATCCGAGCGTATTCATATCCCATCTCCAGCCGTGAAGTTCCCCGCTCTATGGGGGCGGCCCTTTCGGTCGCCAGAAATGGTCTGGAGGCATAGAGTGGTGCAGGAAAGCAGGACACAAGACAAAGAAACATCAGCGTGACTCGGAATAACATGGGCATAAGGGTAGTCATTCTACTTACCGTATGATGCATTGTCAAGGAAAATGACGCAAGGGTTGTAAGAATCAGGTCTTCTGGCCATGGCTATTTTTTGTAATAATAGACATGGTGATGTACAAAATTGTTCGTCAATCTATTTTTATTCTATGTTTAAAAAATTATCCCCTATTTAAGCAATAAAAATATGGCTATTTAAGCAAATAATAGTCGCCACCTGTTCTTGGCCTGGTACAAGCTTTGCAGGTGATTATATTCAGAATTAATAAACTCACAAACCCTATTTAAAACTTTTAAAAAACACCCCTGGAGGGAATCATGGCTGAGAAGGCGAACATTCTCATTGTGGACGATGAGCTGGGTCCACGAGAATCTCTGAAGATGGTCCTCAAGCCTTTTTATAATATCTTTACAGCAGAAAATGGAGAGAAGGCCCTAGAGGTTATTAAAAGCCATCCAGTTGACCTGGTCACCCTCGACCTTAAAATGCCCGGCACAGAAGGTACAGAGGTCTTAAGAGAAATCAAAAAAACCAAAGAGGATATTGAGGTCATCATTATTACTGGTTTTGGCAGCCTCAAGACCGCAATGGAAGGGATCCGGTACGGCGCTGCCGATTATATTCTTAAACCTTTCGATATTGCTGAACTTGTTTCCATTGTGAATCGCACTCTTGATCATAAAAAGCTCAACGATAGGCTGAAGGGTTTTATCAGAGAACTGGGAAAAGCAATCGATATCGAAGCAGACATAACAGATATTAAAAAGATGCTTCGAGAACAGGTGACTCTCAATGAAAAGGTCAAGGGAGTTTTTGAACGATCTTTGGGGGATGAGGCCCTTCACCCGGCACAACGCCAACTGGTCTTTGCAAAGAATATTGCAGAAATTCTGGAAGGTCAAGCCTCATACACCACCTGTCATTCGAAACGGATTGCCCATTACTGCCACCTCATCGCACTAAAACTCCAGCTCAATCCGAAAGAATTGATGGACCTGCGGCTGGGGGCCTATTTACATGATATTGGTTCGGTGGGAATGGATCGTCGACTCTTTCCCAAGGATGGACTCGTCAGCCCGAATGGGGGAGAGAAGCTTCGAAGGCATACTGAGATCGGTTCAGAACTTATCGCACCTTTGGGCTTTTCCCAGGAGGTGACCTATATCGTCCGACACCATCATGAGCATTATGATGGAACGGGTTTCCCAGATGGTCTTAAAGAAGAAGAGATTCCTTTACTGGCAAGGATTGTGGCCCTAGCCGAAGCCTTTGATGAAATGATCAATCCCGGTCCGGATCATGAAGCCCTGTCTTTAAAGGAAGCGGTTACGGAGCTTAAGAAGGGCGCAGGAAATAAGTTTAATCCTGAGATGGTCGAGATTTTTGTGGAGATTATCCAGGAAAAGCGGGAGGAGTTGCTTCCTAAGTTCATGGAGTCAAAAGCAGCAGCCTGATGAAAGGGTTTTTGTTATGCAGGAGTTTGCCTTACTCGTATCAACCATTCTAGTGGTGCTGTACATTGTGATCGATCGCTGGGTGGTCACCCCTCGATACTTTGTACCACTCTACATTGCGGTGTCGATCCTGATCCTAGGGCTGACGCTTTAAGGTCATCAGGAAGGTCGGCGCTTTTTGGAACCCTCAGACTTTTCTTCAGATCGAGTCAAAAGCTCTTTGGCGTGTTGAAGAGTAATAGAGGTAATTTCTTTGCCTCCCAACATTCTGGCAATTTCCTGGATCTTTTCTGAGAGGTCGAGTTTACTGACCCGAGTCACCGTCCTCCCAGCCTCTCCAGTCTTTTCCACTCGATAGTGCCCATCAGCTAACATAGCAATCTGAGCAAGGTGGGTGATACAGAACACCTGGTGAGTTTTCGAAATAGATTTTAACCTTCTCCCTACCGCTTCGGCCACAGCCCCACCCACACCTGCATCCACTTCATCAAAGATCAGTACTGGAATCTGGTCCACCTCGGCCAGGATGGTCTTGATTGCCAGCATAATACGGGATAATTCTCCTCCTGAGGCCACCTTGTTCAATGGCCGGGGTTCTTCGCTCAGCTGGCTAGCAATCCAAAAATCGATCCTGTCAACTCCATGGGGACCCAACTCATCTGCTTGTGGTGGATTAAAACGATCGATGTTGACCACCAATTCTGTCTGACCCATCCCTAAATGTTTAAGCTCTTTTTCCATCTCTGTCTTAAACCGTTTGGCCGCTTGAGTCCGCAACCCCGTCAGTTGACTAGCTAGTTCAAAAACTTTCTCTCCTTTCTCATGATAAGCCTTCTTTAAGGCCTCGATTTTCTCTTCATGATGCTCTAACGAAAACAGCTCTTCGGTTAATTTTGAAAGCTGGCTTATCACATCCTCCAGTGTTGGACCGTACTTTTTCTTTAATTTACCGATCGTATAAAGGCGTTCCTCAATTTGCTGTAGGCGGTCCGGATCATGTTCGATTTCACTTTTATAATGCCTTAACCGTTCTGCCACTTCCTTGACCTGTCTTTGGGCCGTTTCCAATAATCCTAGGGCCTCTGTAAATCGGGGATCAATCGCTTGGATTTCTTTGAGATGGCCACCTGCCTTAATAAAACCCTCTAGGACAGATGGATCTGATCCATACAGAATTTGGTAGGCGGACTCGGCACACTCTGATAACTTCTGGGAATGGACCAGGACCTCCCGGTCTTGCTCCAGGGCTGTATCTTCACCGGGCTGAAGATGGGCCGACCTGATTTCTTCGACCTGATATTGGAAATATTCCATCCGCTGGCCCTTTTCATACTGGAGCCTTTCCAGTGACTCCAGTTCCGTCTTGAGACCTCTCCACTCCTGATACAGACAAGCATACTGTTCCCTCAATGGCAGCAGTTTGCCATAGGCGTCCAGGAGCTCCCGTTGATGATCTGGATAAAGAAGGGATTGATGATCATGCTGCCCATGGATATCCACCAGGGCACGACCAATTTCTTGAAGAATGGCTAATGTGACGAGGTGTCCATTGACGAGGATACGCCCTTTTCCTGATCGGGAGATAACACGCCTGAGGATCAACGCTTCTTCATCGGGATTGAGGAGGTCCTGAGCTTGGAGGGTTTTATTCAATATCCATTTTTCAGGTAGAGAAATAGCCGCCTCTACCACAGCCTGATCCGACCCCGCACGGATCTGATCCAAATCGGCACGTGCTCCTAACAGCAGTTCTAGGGCATCCACGATAATGGACTTCCCAGCCCCTGTTTCGCCAGTTAGGATATTGAGACCCGCTGAAAAGGAGAGTTCCAGGCGATCAATAATCGCGAAGTTCTCGATCCGAAGCTCGCGCAGCATGAACACGCATAGCACACCGCAATCTCCCCCATAAACTAGGGAGTCAAGGCGTGCGAATATAAAGGATTAGTTTTCCATTCGGGTCGAAGAATCCCCAAACGAGCTGGGGGATTCTTTCAATTTTCTAAAGCCCGCCCTCGATAAATAAAGGCTCGCTTATAGACCGGAGTTTTATTTTGCTAACAAGGCCTCGATCTTTTCTTTAAACTGTTTCTTGGAAGCCGCCCCCACAATGCGATCAATCGCTTGGCCGCCCTTAAAAAACATCAAGGTAGGAATCCCCATAACCTGATATCGACTGGCAATATCTGGATTTTCATCGGTGTTGAGTTTGGCCACCTTGAGGCGCCCACTATATTCAGTGGCCAATTCCTCCACCACCGGGGCGATCATCTGACACGGACCGCACCAGGCTGCCCAGAAATCCACCATGGTCAAACCGTTCGCCTTTAGAATTTCCGTATCCCAGCTCGTGCTATCCACCTTCATTGTTTGTCCCATTGATCCGACGATCTCCTTTCTAATTCACGTAAAGTACACCACCAGTCCTCCATCGTCGTGGAAGACACTGAAGAGCATCTTATACCAGAGCCCTCGTGCCTGTCAATGAGCAAAAAAACCTGTCCTCCAAATACAATACCCCACTCCCCGTGCTCGGAGACAAAAGGCCCCTTCCGGAAGTGTTTATACACACTCCTCGGAAAGGGCCTCTCCGACAACTCAGAGCACACACCCACTACTGTCTCTTTAGTACATGTCTCCCATACCGCCGCCCGGTGGCATTGCAGGAGTCCTGTGCTCCTTTTCCGGGATATCGGCCACCATGACCTCTGTGGTCAGCATGAGACTGGCCACGCTGGCCGCATTTTGAAGGGCACAGCGGGTCACCTTGGTAGGATCAATGATACCGGCCTCCAGCATATCCACATAAGTCTCTGCGGCTGCGTCAAAACCCATACTGGTCTTTTCCTTCCGAACCTTCTCCAGCACGACTGAGCCTTCAAACCCGGCATTCTCAGCAATTTGGCGGAGGGGTTCTTCCAGTGCCCTTTTAACGATGTTCACACCGAGCTGCTGGTCTCCATCCAGCTTGACCTTCTCCAGAACCTGAACGCACCTGAGAAGGGCCACTCCACCACCCGGCACGATCCCTTCTTCAACTGCGGCCTTTGTGGCATGGAGGGCATCCTCCACCCGGGCTTTCTTTTCCTTCATTTCGGTCTCGGTGGCTGCTCCGACATTGATCACTGCAACGCCACCCACAATCTTCGCCAAACGCTCCTGTAGCTTTTCACGGTCATAGTCCGAAGTGGTTTCCTCGATTTGGGCCTTGATCTGCTTGACCCGGCCCTGGATCTTTGCGGTATCCCCAGCCCCTTCTACAATCGTGGTGTTGTCCCGGTCAATCGTGACCCGCTTGGCCCGACCCAGATCGGTAAGCTTCACATTCTCCAGCTTGAGTCCCAAATCCTCTGAGATCACCTGGCCACCCGTGAGGAAGGAAATATCTTCCAGCATGGCCTTTCGGCGATCACCAAATCCCGGGGCCTTCACGGCTGCGCAATTCAAGGTTCCTCGTAGCTTGTTCACCACCAACGTGGCTAGGGCTTCCCCTTCCACCTCCTCGGCAATGATCAGCAAAGGCTTACCCATTCTGGCAATCTGCTCAAGAATCGGAAGGAGATCTTTCATTGTGCTGATCTTCTTTTCGTGGATCAGAATGTAGCAGTCCTCCAGGACAGCCTCCATCCGCTCCGGATCCGTCACAAAATAGGGAGAGAGGTAACCTCGATCAAACTGCATCCCCTCCACCACATCCAGAGAGGTGCTCATGCTCTTGGCCTCTTCCACTGTAATGACACCATCTTTGCCCACCTTCTCCATAGCTTCGGCGATGAGATCCCCAATGTTCTTGTCATTATTAGCCGAAATGGTTCCGATTTGGGCAATTTCTTTCTTGGTCTGGCATGGCTTGCTGATCTTCTTAAGATCGTCCACCACAACCTCCACCGCCCGATCGATTCCTCGCTTAATCTCCATGGCATTGGCGCCTGCAGAGATATGCTTGATCCCTTCCCGGAAGATGGCATGAGCCAACACCGTGGCCGTGGTGGTCCCATCTCCCGCCACATCACTGGTTTTGCTGGCCACCTCTTTCACCAACTGGGCTCCCATATTTTCATAAGGATCTTTCAACTCGATTTCCTTAGCAACCGTCACTCCGTCCTTGGTAATTGTCGGTGCCCCAAACTTCTTCTCAATAACCGCATTGCGACCCTTAGGCCCCAGAGTGGCCTTGACCGCATCGGTAAGTTGATTGACACCCCGGAGTATGGCACTCCGCGCACTATCACTAAACAACAACTGTTTTGCCATTACAACTCCCCCTTTCTGATCTGATATTGACCTAATGTCATTTTAAAGCTCATCATTCATTATTTTTCAAAAACCCCGAGGATATCCTCCTCTTTAAGGATCAAGTACTCCATGTTGTCAAAACTGACCTTGGTACCGGAATACTTATCAAAAAGAACCGTGTCACCAATCTTGACAGTCTTGACTTCAGAGCCAATGGAATGGACCTTACCCTTTTGAGGCTTTTCCTTGGCCACATCAGGGACATAGATCCCACCTGAAGTTTTTTCTACCTCTTCGGTGTAGCTGACAAAAACCCGATCCTTTAACGGCTTAAATTTTGTTGTTACTGCTTTGGCAGAAGTCGTATCCGCACTCATTTTCTTCCTCTCCTCCTTTCAATTCAATTACTAAATAGACTGAGTCGCACACAGCCTAAATTGAAGACTGTGCAATCATCGAAATATTAGCACTCATCAAGAGTGAGTGCTAATAGATCATATACAAAAAAAATAAAAAAGCAAGAACTATTTTTTATTTTTTAAGCTGATTTAAAGGAGATTTTAAGCTTATACCGTTGTTTTATAACAAAAATCTTATCTTTTCTAGAAATTTCTACTTATTTCTCAGTTTTTTACTATTTTTTAGGAATCACATCCTCTGTTATGCCTGCGACTGGATTGAGCTGGGGAGTATTCAGGAATTCTTTAAAAATCTCCCAAGCCTTGAGTAACTCAATGGCTTTTTGCAGTTGTAAATCCTGTTCCTCCGATTTATCAGATTCTACAGGCTTTTGGTCCTTAGTAGGTTCAGGAAGCAATTCAGGGGATGGTGACTGAGACCTAGGAGACTCCTCAAACATCTCATTTTTCAGATGCCGTTCCAAATCCCTCTCACGCAAGGGAGTAGAGGCTCGTGCTTCTAACTTTTGGGCAGGCTTTACTGCAATGTGAGGTTCAATCCCTGTATTCTGAATGGAGCGTCCCTTGGGGGTATAGTATCTAGCGGTTGTCAACCTTAGGCCAGATCCATCCGACAGGGGAACAATGGTCTGAACAGACCCCTTACCAAAGGTCTGTGTACCCAGAACAATTGCCTTGCCCCAATCCTGAAGGGCCCCGGCCACAATTTCGGAAGCGCTGGCGCTCCCTTCATTGACCAGTACGATCATGGGTATCCCTAGGACAGGTGTGGAACTACTGGATGAGTACTCTTCTTGTTTGCCTTCTTTCCCTTTAATGGAAACAATCGTTTTGCCTTTCTCTAAGAACTGTTCTGTAACCTCCACCGCAGTACTCAGCAACCCTCCAGGGTTGTTCCGCAGGTCTAGAATAAGGGAGGTCATTTTTTCATCTTTCAGTTTTTTAATGGCCTTGGTTAAATCTTTTCCGGTCTGTTCCTGAAACTGGGTAACCCTAATATACCCGATATTATCCTGAAGCATCTTTGACCGGACACTCTGGATCCTGATAATCTCTCGCATCAGGCTGAATTCCAGCGGTTCGTCGACACCCTCCCTCAAGACAGTCAAATTCACCTTAGTTCCTTTTGGACCCCGCATCTTGTTCACCGCATCGACCAGGCTCATATCCTTAGTGGATTCATCATCCACCTTGATAATAAAATCCCCTGGCTTAATTCCTGCCCTGTCTGCTGGAGTCCCCTCAATAGGCGCAATCACGGTGAGTTTATTATCCTTTACTGAGATCTGGATACCCAATCCTCCAAATTCTCCCCGGGTGTCCACTTGAACCTCTTTGTAAACGTCGGGAGGCATGAAAGCAGAATGTGGATCCAACGTATTGAGCATGCCTTTGATCGCCCCATAGACCAGGTCAGTGGACCGTGTTTCTTCCACATAATTTTTCTGAACCTGTGAGAGCACTTCACTAAAAATCTTAAGGTCTTCATAGGTCTCGCCCTGGGCAAGACTCTTGCTCTCCAGCACACGTCCCGTCAGGATGCCGATCGTCAGTGTGCCCAGGAATACAATTCCCAAAATACCCAAATATTTTTTCTTGCGAATCATTTTTATTCCCCTTTCCCCACGCCCTACGCTCAGGTTGGCCAAGCCAGACCCCTCGCTACGGTTTTGCCTTGAGCCAGCTTAAGGGATCAACAGGCTGCTCTCCTTGACGGAGTTCAAAATAAAGGCGGTTTCCTTCCGAAATTCCCGTATCCCCGATCTCACCAATGACCTGGTTTTTTTTCACACGATCACTTACAGAGACAAGTAACTTAGCCAAATGAGCATACAGTGAATAGTAATTTTCCCCATGGTCCAGGATAATCACCATTCCGTACCCAGGAAACCAATCTGCATACGCCACTTGGCCTTCATAAACAGAACGGATTGCATTACCTTGAAATGATCCTATCTCAATACCCTTTCGGTAGACATAAGTATCAAACTTTGGATGCCTCTGCAACCCGAAACGACTCACCAAGGTCCCTTCTACAGGCCAATTCAGCTTGCCACGGTTTCTGCTGATTCCCTGGCCACCAGACCGCTCATCGGTCTTGTTGTTAGGTGGGCGCCCCTGGCTCCGTTTTTTCTCTAACTTCTTAATCAATGTCTGTAGTTTCTGAGAGGATTCCTCCAGTTCCTGAATGGTCTGTTCATAGGTAACCTTCTCATTACGAATCCTGGCCAGCAGGACATCTTTTTTATGTTTTTCCAAACCTATCTCGTTTAACTTCCCTTTAAGTTCATTACGATCGCTGATCAAAACAGCCTTGGTTTCCTCCAATTTTGTGCTTTTGTCTTCCAAGGCCCCGACACCGTTCTCATAATTGTTCAGGAGATCGGTTTCCCTTTGGGTTACACGGCGCAAATAGGAATATTGCTTTAAGAAATCATGATAATCCTGAGAGGCCATCAGAACCTTCAGATAGGGAGTTTTGCCTTCTTTGTAAATAGTAACCAGCCGATCTCCCACCAATGCCCTTTGTGTAACCAACATTTCTCGGAGAGAATCCCGCTGTTGACGTAGTGCCTTGATCTCTAAATCTCTTTCTCGGATCTTTCCCTCGATGGCGGTCAGTTCGCGCCGTTTGAGCTGCAGTAACTGATCCGACATTTCCAACTGTTTCAAAATAGACCGTTCTCTTTTAACCACCTCCTGCTGCTTCTTCTGCATCTGTTGGAGCTGGCGGTTGAGTTTCTCCAGAGACCTTTGGGACTTATCAAGCTTTTCAGCGGCGGAGGGTTTAGACACTCCACCCCATGCAACGTATTGGCCCTCACCCCAGACCATCGTGATCATGAAAACCGCTGCCACGCATACATATTTTACCATGATCAACGCTGACCACGCCTCATTTTTACGTTCATAAAACTTCTGGCAGAAAAATAGCCTCCCATTCCCCCTAGAAACGTGGCCAGAACAAGGAGCAGGAGAAGCACTTCGTATGGCAAAAAAGCAAAGGGCAAATCTTTCCAAAGGATTTGATCTCCCAGTATAAACCTTCGCTCAAAAATAAAGAAAAGACCTGCTAGGGACAACAAGGCAATAATTGCACCCAAGAAACCCACTACGGCCCCTTCAATAAAGAACGGAGCACGGATAAAACCCTCCTTGGCCCCAATAAGTCTCATGAGCTCAATTTCTTCTCTCCGGGCATAAATAGACAATCGAATGGTATTGGCCGTGATGGTAATGACAGCAATCCCTAAAAGGAAGCCGATACTCAGTCCGATGATCCTGATAAAATTGGCGAACACCGTGAATCGGTCAAGCCAATCCAGGCCGTCCTGAACTTCATCCACACCCTCGATGAGTTTCAACCCCTCAGACAGGGCCTTGACGGTTTCCGGTGTTTGATAGGATGGTTTGAGTTTAATATCGAAAGAGGCAGGCAGGGGATTTTCCCCAAGACTTTGGAGAAGGGAGGCCTGGCCTTGTAACCTGTTTTGAAACTCCTGTAAGGCCTGTTCCTTGGAGGTAAACTTCACATCAGCGACGGCAGGCTGTTGCTTCAGACGCTCCTCAATGTCGCGCATCTGCTCAAGACTGAGACTATCCCGCAGGTAGGTCGTCACCATGACTTGGCCCCGAATAGTTCCCCCTAGTCCCCGGAGGTTAAAGAACACCAACAAAAATAGTCCGAAGACCATCAGGATGAGTGCAATGGTCATGGTGGTAGCAATGCTCAACAACCGGTGCCCACCGACATTGTTTATCGCTTCCCGAACAAAGACCATGATCCTCCTCATCCAGCATTCACCGCCTCGTCATAAATGATCCGGCCCTTCTCAAGGCAGATCCTACGCCGCCGACTTTTTTCTGCAACGCCCTGTTGATGAGTGGCCACTACTATCGTCGCACCACGTGTATTGATTTCCTTTAATAGCTCAAAAATTCCCCAGCCTAACCGTTCATCCAAATTTCCGGTGGGCTCATCAGCCAGAAGAATGGTAGGCTGAGTCACCAAGGCCCGGGCAATAGTCACCCGCTGTTGTTCACCTCCGGAAAGTTGCACTGGGTATGTCTCGACCCTGTGGCCCAGGCCCACTGCTCTTAAAGTCTCCCGAACCCTTGTCTTGGTCTGTTCAGGTGAAAGACCGAGTATTCGCAGAGGGAGGGCCACATTATCAAAGACCGTCTTCTGGAAAAGCAGTTTAAAATCCTGAAAGATGCAGCCGATATTCCTTCGAAGATACGGAATACTTGAGTTCTTGAGATAGTTTAAATTCTTGCCCAGGACCTCAATCTGTCCCGAAGTAGGCCGTTCTTCGCAAGTGAGCAATTTGAGAAGGGTCGTTTTCCCCGCCCCACTGGGGCCTGTAAGGAAAACAAACTCACCTTTTTGAATCGCCAGATTAATATCCTCCAATGCCGGAACACCATGGTAATACTCCTTATAAACATGAAACATTTGGATCATTGACTTTCTTTTTCCTTTTTACCAACTAAGTAATCAAGTATGAGGTCGTCGAGGCTTTTGGGGGATTTTCCCTCTTTCTGAGATGGAACCGATTTGGGCTCAACTTGCGGGCTTTTGGCGGTCGGCTGGGTAGTACTCGTCTGTGGTTGAACCGGTTTTTTCCCCAGAAGTTTTCCAGAAAGCAGCTCTTTAATGACCTGACTGTGCTGCTGCTTCATCATGTCCCTGACAATGTTTTCCAGAAACTCTGCTTTAATGATATCCGCATAGCTGGTCTTCTGGCTAAACAGAATCGCTCCTTTAATGAAGAGTTGGGTCGTGATGACGGGACTCTTTCGGCCTCCATCCTCTGTCTGGATGTGATAAGTCTTCCCCTGATATTCTGTTTCTGTATTCATTCCACTGATCATTTTATCTGTGGGGACCCCACCTCGCTAGCGCATTCGAGCACTGCCCGAAGGGCTGAATGTGCGAGAATATGTTTTTCTCCGACGTCCTCACTCCTCCTTCGCCTGGCAGAGCCAGAGGCTCGCTTTTTTATTTAAAAGTTTGATCCTTCAACTTCTAAAGCGTTTTGGATAAGCTCGATACTTGGCTGACCTTGATTATCTTCCCGAACAACCACGATATCAAAGCGACAGCAGCGATCTTGAATCTTTTTACGAGAGAGATAAAATAAAGAGGCTTTAATAAGATGCTGCCGTTTTCTTTCATCCACCGCCCATTGGGGCTCACCGAACTCCACACCTCGACGAGCCTTCACCTCCACAAACACTAAAACATTTCCATCCTGGGCAATGATATCAAGCTCTCCCCTAGGTGTCCGGTAGTTCCGCTCTAAGATACGATAGCCCTTGGAGCAGAGATACTGTGCAGCGATTTCCTCACTTCTTTTCCCAAAAAAAAGAGATTTGATGGTCACCTAACAGAGCTCCTCGACTCCCTTAAAACTCCTTCGATGGATCGGGCAAGGTCCATACTCCTGTAGTTTTTTTAGATGTTCCGCTGTTCCATACCCTTTATGAGAGAAGAAATTATATTGGGGATAGGCCTGATGATATTCCAGCATCAGTCGGTCTCGGGTCACCTTGGCCAGAATCGAAGCTGCCGCAATCGAATGGCAAAGGGCATCCCCCTTGATAATGGCCAACTGGTGAATTGCCACATCCGGTAGGTGTACTGCATCAATCAAGAGAAAATCCGGCGGTTTTTTGAGGGCCAGCACAGCCTGGCGCATTGCGAGGCGTGTGGCTTGCAGGATATTGATTCGATCAATCACATCATGATCAACAATCCCAATAGCATAATCGGCCGCCTGGGATTGAATCTTCTGATATAGCTTCTCCCGTTGAAGTGGGGTAAGCTGCTTTGAATCACGGACCCCTTCTATAAACAATCCGTTTGGGAAGACTACGGCTGCAGCCACGACTGGACCGGCTAGAGGACCCCGACCGGCTTCGTCCACACCTGCAGGGAAAAGATACCCGCAGCGTGAAAGCTTAGCCTCAAATTTTAGATGTCCATTCAACGCTACTCTTTAACCCCAACCGTTTCTTGTCCCTTGCCCGTGCTGCGAGTAGTATCAGATAGGGTGGGTTGTTCACTGGACTCGCCAAGACCATATTCCTTTTCAGAAACATAGGCAGCCCTGCCTTGCCGTGAACGCAGATAGTACAGTTTGGCCCGGCGAACCCGTCCCTCGCGAACCACCTGTATCTGTTGAATGAAAGGAGAATGCAGGGGGAAAAGCCGTTCCACACCCACTCCATAAGAAATCTTCCGGACGGTGAACATCTCACGATGTCCGCCCCCCTTTCTCCCGATGACGATTCCCTCAAAAACCTGAATCCGCTCTTTCTCTCCCTCAATCACCTTGGCATGAACCCGAACAGTATCGCCAATATTAAATGAAGGAACCTGTTTCTTTGACCAAGTCTTTTCTAGACGCTCAATGGTCCGATTCATAAAACTTCCCTCACTCCCCTAACTCGTTATCCTCATCATTTTGTCCCTTAACTTCTTTTAAAATTTCCCGATCTTCCTGAGTAATTCGATTCATCTCCACCGCTCTGTGGAAAAGATCCGGTCGCTTCCTGAAGGTCGCCCACAGAGACTGTTGCCGCCGCCATCGGGCAATCTGACTATGATTTCCAGAAAGCAAGACCTCGGGAACAGACATCCCTTGAAAAATAAAAGGACGGGTGTAATGGGGATGTTCTAACAGATCATCGTTAAAAGACTCCTGGTACGACGAATCCGGATCTCCCAGTACCCCAGGAATTAGTCTAACCACTGAATCTAGCACCACCAAAGCAGGAAGCTCACCTCCTGTCAGGACATAGTCTCCTACGGAAAATTCTTCTGTATCAAGACCAACCTTCACCCGTTCATCTACCCCTTCATAATGCCCACTCACTAAGACGATACGGCGACGTTCTTGACTCAGCTCCGTTGCCCACTCCTGATCAAAAACCCTGCCCTGTGGAGAGGCCAAGAGAATTCTCAAAGGGGCTTGTGCAGGCAAAGCCCGACACTCGCTTTCTTCTCGAATTGCTTTAATGGCAGCGAAAATGGGTTCTGGTTTTAAAACCATCCCAGCTCCCCCTCCGTATGGCGAATCATCTGTCACTCGGTGTTTATCGGTCGTGTAATCCCGGAGATTGTGGACCCCGATGGTCACCAAACCCTTCTCCTGAGCCCGCTTCAAGATACTCACCTGGATCACCGGCATGATCATCTCTGGAAAGAGTGTGATGATATCAAACCGCATCATAGTATGTGGGAGCCCCCACGCCCAGCCCCTGACGGCCAAGCCACAAATCAGCTTTACCCAAACCAGAGGCTCGCTTTTTATTTACTCCAGAATTTCCAGAACACAACGCTTCCCCATCTTGGTGCCCGCCGCATTCAGAATGGTGCGCATGGCCCTAGCTGTTCTTCCTTGTTTCCCGATCACCTTGCCCAGATCCTCTTGTGCGACACGCAGTTCAACAATGGTTGTCTTTTCCCCTTCGGTCTCCTTGACCGAAACATCCTCTGGTTTATCCACTAACGATTTGGCTATATACTCGATAAGTTCTCTCATCGTCGCCACCTCCGTTCCCAGTTGTATTACATCTCGATTTATCGGAACGAGAGCATCAGACCCAGTCAAATCGACTTACAATACCTTACCTCAGGTTTTGCAACCTATCAGGATGGGGCAGGCACATTTTTAAATCTGCGTAAGAGATCTTTGACCGTATCGGTTGCCTGTGCGCCTTTTTTCAGCCAGTTGTTCAAACGCTCTCTATCCACTCTGAGCGCCTCCTGTTTGGCTAAGGGATCATAGGTGCCAACCACTTCCAGAAATCTCCCATCCCTTGGAAAACGACCATCCGCCACCACAATGCGATAGAACGGCCGCTTGTGCTTTCCTATTCGTGATAATCTGATTCGTACCGTGTTTCCTCACCTCCCCACCACACTAGCGCAGTCGAGCGCGACCCGAAGTGTCAGGTGCGCGAGAATACGCTTTTATTTCACCTAAACAAAAGACTTCTTAAAGGACTGTTCCTTCCCCCTTTGCCCATGATCTTCATCATCTTCTTAATTTGCTGAAACTGTTTAAGAAGCCGATTCACCTCTTGTACCGTAGTTCCGCTTCCTTTCGCAATTCTCAGCCGTCGGCTCCCATCCAGAATCTGGGGACGACGACGTTCTTGTACCGTCATCGAATCAATGATGGCCGTAACAGATTTTAATTCTCGTTCAGGAGCCTCAGGATCTTGAACGAGACGCTGCTTCATCTGAGATACTCCTGGAATCATATCTAAGACCTCGGACAACGATCCCAGTTTTTTCACCTGTCTCAACTGTTGGCGAAAGTCTTCAAGGGTTAAACCATCCTTACCAACCTGTCCACCTAATTGTACAGATGAATCGATCGAAAAGGCGGCCTGGGCACGATCGATAAGAGACAGAACATCCCCCATTCCCAAAATACGTGAGGCCATTCGATCCGGATGAAAAGGCTCAAGAGCAGAAAGTGCTTCGCCCACACCTAGATACTTGACCGGTTGTCCCGTTACGGTGTGAATCGAAAGCAATGCGCCACCCCTGGCATCTCCCTCCGCTTTGGCTAGAATTATTCCTGTTAAGCCGATCTGATGGTGAAACTGCTCGGCCATAGACACAGCACTTTGACCCGTCATGGCATCTGCCACTAAGAGTGTCTCCTGCGGGGTGACCATTTGCTTGATACGGACCAGCTCTCCCATAAGATTCTGGTCTATATGGAGTCGCCCGGCTGTATCCAGAATCACCACTTCATCCCCTCGATGTCTTGCTCGCTCCACTGCATCACGGCATACTTTCTCAGGATCCTGTAATCCTTCTGGGCCAACCACTTCGACCTCGATCTGCCGACCCAGGGTCTGTAACTGCTCGGTGGCCGCAGGCCGTTTCGTGTCCGCTGCCACCAACAGGACACGGCGGCCTTCGGACTTAAACAACCGGGCAAGTTTCCCAGCCGTGGTGGTTTTACCCACTCCTTGAAGTCCCACCAGCATCAGGACGGTGGGGGGCTGCGAAGAAAGCTGTATCGGCCGGGACGCCGTCCCCATCAGGGCACATAGCTCATCCCGGACAATCTTCACCACCTGCTGGCCAGGGGTTAGGCTCTGCATCACCTCCTGACCAATGGCCTTCACCTTCACTCTTTCTACAAAATCCTTGACTACCTTATAATGAACATCCGCTTCCAGAAGTGCCAGACGGACCTCACGAAGGGCCTCTCCCACTTCTCGTTCGGTCAGGACGCCACGACCCTTCAACTTCTTGAGAATGTTATCAAATTTTTCAGATAAACGTTCCAGCATGGTCTGTTCTCTAAACAGTTTAGGTTAGATTACTAAAAAAATAAATTATTCAGTGGGTTGAAATATGAAAATAGCATCTAATCATTTTAATTGATCATCAACATAATGTCAAGATAATCAATGGATATTTCAGGTAGATACCGGCGACGCAAGCTCCTATGATAACCTATTGAGCGGTCCAACAATTTCTGTTATCCTTTACAACTGATGAAGCTGCAACGAAAAATACCCGCCACGATGGCGACCCAGCACCCAGACCATGCCAATGTCCCGTACTGGAAGGAAAGCGGGACAGACACGAGACCGGGAAGGACAAGCGAGCCGCTAGCTTTGCCAGGGCGAGCGCGGGGCGTGAGGAAAGAAGGAGCCCCCACATATAAAGGAGATCAGGCCTTTGTCTCGGCACAGGAAGAGGTGGAGGAATGCATCAGCGCTTTCCAGGACCTTCACTGCCAGGAGTTCATGTGGGACTGGGAAGGTAAATACGTGGATGAGGCGGTGGTGGATAAGCTTTTTTCCAACTATTACGACTTTTTTAAAAAAGTTCGTCTGGGCCGGGATTTATTCCTCACCTTCAGGCTTCCTAATATCTGGGAAGAGAAAGGCTATCGCCTGGCCAGGGCTTATATTGGGATCCTGACCTTCGAAGATCTCGCCAAAGATCTAGGATTTGGGGATCCTCCTGTTTTCGAAGTGATACTTCCCATGACAGATGAAGCGAAAAAGCTCATCTATCTGCAGAAGACCTTTATTCAAGTGGCATCTCTCAAGAGACAAACCTTTGGCGATAAGGAATCCAGGCTAACCTATTTGCGGGTCATCCCTCTGATTGAGGGAGTTTCCCAACTTACCGAATCTGGCAGAATCCTGCGACAGTATTTAGAGCTACATCAACAGGAATTCGGGCGAGGCATAGACTACCTTAGGCCCTTTGTGGCCAGGTCAGATCCCTCACTCAATGATGGTCTCGTCCCGGCTACTGTGGCTGCAAAAGTGGCACTGTCAGAATATTATCGGTTTGAGGAGGAAACAGGGATTCCTGTGTTCCCCATCATCGGAGTGGGCAGCCTTCCCTTTAGGGGAGGACTTTCTCCCGATCGTTTAAAAACTTTCCTGGAAGAATACCGGGGGATACGAACTGTGACCATCCAGTCCTCTTTTCGGTACGATTTTTCCAGAGAAGATGCTCAAAAGGGAATCGAAATTCTTAATCGCTCATTAAAAGAAGGAAAGGCCATTCTTTTTTCTCCAGAAGAAATTCGCCAAGCGGTAAGGCTCAATACTATTTTCAGCCGTTTTTATCGGGACTCTGTGGAAAGACTTTCTAGCATGATCAATGAGTTTGCAAGGTTCATCCCGCAGCGGCGTGAAAGGATGCTCCATTTTGGGCTCTTTGGATACGCCAGGGGAATGAGGGGAATACGTTTACCCCGGGCTATTAGCTTTACGGCCGCACTCTACTCCTTCGGTATACCTCCAGAGCTGATCGGAACCGGTCGAGGGCTTGCCGAGGCCCGCAAAAAGGGCCACTTGGAAACCCTGGAAAAGTTTTATATCCATTTTCGCCAGGATATCATCGAGGCCGGAAACTATCTGAACAAAGAGAATTTAGAGTTCTTGGCCAAACAGCATCCTGCTTGGGCAGAGATTAAAAAGGATATTACAGCACTCGAAAAATATCTTCAGGAAGAATTGGGTCCCAGAAAATCGGATCACTATATACATCGCAACCTAGTGTCCAGTGTCTATTTACTTTGGAAGGACGGTCGTGACTGCACAGGCCACATTCTTGAAGCCGCAAAGATCAGACGAAGCCTCGGATAACAGTTAACTAGGGCCAGCCCCTCGTAATCATAATCATTGTTTGTGACTGGAACCTTGACGCTGTCAGCTGGCACCTTACTTTAGCTTTTGGATTTCGTCCAGGGCCTGCTTATTCCCTGGACTCCACTTAATGGCTTCTTGAAACTGAGCCAGGGCACGACTCTTCATGCCGCCTTTTTTGTAGATCAGCCCAAGACTAATGTAATAGGAAGCATTAGCTGGATCCAGCTGAATGGCTTTTTGAAAAGCCTGCTCGGCCTCTTTGAGCTTGCTTGGCATGATCATGAGAGCTTGCCCCAGCAGGGCATGATGCCCTGCCTTTTCGGATCCCAGCCGTAAGACCCATTCCATACAATAGACCACCTGCCCCATGTCACCCTGTTTGAAAGCCTCCTTGGCACGTTCATACAGTTGTGCGGCCTGTTGCTCAGGAGAGAAGGTAGATTCAGCAGAGGGTCCCCTCTTTTGATGCGCAGGGCCCATGGCTAGGAAAAGATCGTATTCCTTTCTGGTCTTTTCTGTCAGAAGTGTGTCATAAGCCTCGGTAATTCTCCGGAACAAAGCTTCCAGGTATTCTTGCATATCCTCCATGCCTTCCTGCAGATGCCGGTCCGGATGATACTCCTTGGCCAGGTGAAAATAGGCCCGTTTAATATCATCCCGGGTGGCCTCCCGGCGCAAGTTTAAGATTTGATAATGATCCTGATAACTCATGGTCTCGTAGGCCTGCCGTATCTTTTCCCGGTTGGCAAGGTTCTCTTGGACCACCTTCTGGAAGATATCATCCTGTGAGTCTTCTACATCCGCCCGTTTCTCCTGGAGAACAGCCTTCAGAATAGCCTCCTCCACTTTAGCCTTTTCCTCCATCCGACTCTCCCGAAGTTGAGAAGGAGAGACAGGTTGCGTAACTTGATCAGGCCTAGAAACATAGGTCCCTATCTCCACAATGCCCACCGAAAAGAGAAAATAGATCATCTGGAGTGTCGCCAGAGGGGACAAAGGTGTGTTTTTGAAAAGGTCACGGGCTGTCTTTTTTCCATCTATTGATTTCAAGAAATTTCGTTCCAGGGAGGTGAGTTCAATATCTTGAAAGAGGTTTTTGGGGTCGGTTGATATTTGAAGAATGCTGTCCCATGGAGGGATTTCCTTAGACAAGCGTGTCCAGTCGTTGATTCTCTTGATTCCATCCAGGATAAGATTGCCGGTACTCATTTTCAGTGTGATCACCTCATCTGAAGGTAAGTCGCCTTCGGCAAACTGGTAGTCTCCATCGATCCAGGTAAATAGGCTTAGGATGATCTCCTTAACCTGAATAAGCACGGTTGTGAAAAGATCCTTCGGAGTAATGTAGCCCTGTTCCACCAGTATGGTTCCCTGGCGCTTGCTTGTAGTTCGAAGAAGAACAACCGAGGTCTCGTACTGTTCCAAGGTGATTCTGCCGGATTTCAGCAGCATCTCCCCCAATCGGTCATCTTCATACTTGGATGTGGCAAAGATAATATCCCCGCTCCTAAGATAGAGTGAACGCTCCTGGTCATTCCGTCTCAAGGTAAGAATTCCAGTCTTTTTCCCTTGCTGTAAATACCTTATAAGTATAGGAAGTTTCGTGGAATTGAGACGACCCGACGGCAAAATATCCATTTTAGCCCCGCTTGAGTAATTTCCCGGGGTGACCCTTCCACAGAATCAAAATGGGGCTGGCCACAAAGATAGAGGAGTAGGTTCCGACCAAAACTCCTAGCATCAGCGCCAATGCGAAGTCGTGGATGACCTCCCCACCAAAGAAGAAAAGAGCGATCGTGGAAAGCAGCACAGTCAATGAAACCACAATGGTACGGCTTAGCACCTGATTGACCCCACTATTAATGATCTGTTCGAAAGAATCCCGCCGGCGCTGCCGGAGGTTCTCCCGGATTCGGTCAAAAACCACCACCGTGTCCGTCAATGAATAACCAGCCAGGGTCAGCAAAGCCGTTATCAACAGTAGATTAATCTCTTTATCCAGGATATAAAAAATCCCCAACACTGCCAGCACATCATGGAATGTAGCAATCGTCGCAGCAACCCCGAACCTGAACTCAAACCTCATTGCAATATAGGTCAGAATAGCGATCATCGAGATGATAACGGCCACAACCGCATTTTTCCGAAGCTTTTCTCCAATGGTAGGACCGATTTCGGTGCTGCTGTCTATCACGAACCGATTGTCAGGAAATCCCTCCTGGAAAACCTGGACAATGCGCTCTGCTACCTTTTCCTGGATGGCGGTCAGTTTCTTGACCCTGATTAAAAGCTTGTTGTCCCGGGTAAATTCCTGAAGCTCTGTATCCACAAATCCTTTGCTGTCCAGTAGTCGCCGGGCCTCGTCAATGCGGATGGGCTGATCAAATTTGAGTTGGACTGCTGTACCCCCGGCAAAGTCGATCCCCAGGTTGGCTTCACCCCGAATAATCTGAAAAATGGCCCAAAATCCTATGAAGGCCAGAATACCGGAGAGGATAAAGGCATATTTTCTTCGACCAATGAAATCGATATTTGTCTTACCCAGAATCTCGAGCACGAATATCCCCCTATGACTAATGAAAACTGTTTAGATACTGAGACGCTGCAACTTCCACCGGCTATTGATCACGTCATATACAACCTTGGTTCCCACCAGCGCCGTGAAGAGATTAATGGCCACACCCAGGCTTAAGGTCACGGCAAAACCCTTGATGGGACCGGTCCCGAACAGAAACAGGACCAGTGCTGTAATCAAGGTTGTAACGTGGGAATCCACAATCGTGATAAAGGCCTTCTCATAACCTGCATCGACGGCCAATCGAACCGGTTTTCCAAGACGCAGCTCTTCTCGGATCCTCTCGAAGATAATGACATTAGAATCTACCGCCATCCCAATGGCCAAGATAATTCCGGCGATGCCCGGCAATGTCAAGGTTGCATTCAGAGCCCCCAGGGCACCGATGAGCAAAATAACATTGAGGACCAGCGCAAAGTCGGCCAGGAGTCCAGAAAGCCGATAGTAGATGGCCATAAAGCCCACCACCAGGATGGTCCCTACAATACCTGCCGTGATGCCTTTATCGATAGAATCACGGCCTAGGGAAGGTCCCACTGTGACATTCTGAATAATATGCACCGGTGCGGGGAGAGCTCCGGCCCGCAAAACAATGGCTAGATCATTAGCTTCTTGTGTAGTGAAACTGCCGGAGATCTGGGCACGACCGCCAGGGATCCGCTCCCTGATCTCGGGTGCAGAATAAACGGCGCTGTCCAAGACAATCGCCAACCGCTTTTTAACGTTTGCAGCAGTAATCCTGTCAAAATCCTTAGCTCCCCGGCTGTCAAAAGTTATGGAAACATAAGGTTCATTAAACTCCCCTATGGAGACACGAGCATCCGTCAGGACATCGCCCGTCATCAAGGCTTGTCTCTTGACTAGGTATGGCCGCTTCGAAACCCGGTTGAGTTCCTTGTTTTCCTCTCGCTCAAACAGGATCTCATACTCAGGAGGGAGCTGCCCTTCAAACCTTTTCAGAAGACCCTCTTCTCCATCTATGGGGATGGTGGCAGGAAGTTGTGCTGCCAATGGATGTTCGTCATCCACAAGCTTGAATTCCAGCAAAGCAGTTTTCCCAATCAGGGCAATGGCTCGTTGTGGATCCTTAACACCAGGGAGCTGCACCAGGATCTGGCTGGGGCCCTGTCTCTGAATCAACGGTTCAGTCACACCAAACTGGTCGATACGATTACGGATGGTCTCCAGGGCCTGAGAGACAGCAGAATCCTTCATCTGCTTGGCCTCTCCCTCCCGCACAGCCAGGACCATACGGTTTTCATTTGATTCCTTGATGTACATCGCGGGCAGATTGTCCTGGACCAACTTTTTGATTACATCCATGGACTCCGCTGAAGGGTATGTCACCTCAACTTCTTCCGGGGTGACCTTCTGTAAAGTCGTATAGGCCGTCTTCTTTTCGTCCAGCAATCCCTTCAAAGTCAGCAAGGCACGATCCACTACGTTTTCTATTACCTTGTCTTCTTCCACCTCAAGGACCAGGTGAATCCCTCCCTGCAGGTCCAGCCCAAGGTTAACTCCTTTACTGGGAAGATACGTCTTCCACCAATCAGGCATCTTGGGGTAAAGAGGCATGGAAGGCAAAAAATAGATCACAGACACGATCACGGTCAACAGAATCAAAAAAAACCGGCCTTTTACACCTCGACGCATTATTTATCCCCTCTCTCTACAATAGCTCGACACCATTCATAACCAATTTGAAGTCGCAGCTCAGAATCTTGGCCGATTTTTTAGCCATGGTCATTCTGGAAAGAAAGATCTCAAAGTATTCCATCACCTGAGAGATATGGGTATCGATGACCAGTTCCAAAAAAATCACCCGTTTTGTAGGGTCTGTTCTCAGGGAAGAATCCGTCACTGCATAATTCACACGGTCGTGGATGTCAAAGGAAACCATCTTGGGATTTCTCACTCGGGAGCGATGCACATCCGACTTATCTCCCAGGATTAAGGCTGCAGAGATAACATCCGCCGGGTCTCCAACATCCTCCTCGTGGTTACCAATTGCCCCCATGACCGTCGCCACATCTCTTGTTGCCATCTTCAACTCGTCCAAAATCTCCTTGGCTAGCATAGCGCCGCTCAATCCATGGTTCACACGGCCCACCATATTGCCAATGTCATGCAAGAAACTGGAAATGGCCGCTAATTCGACCTCTCTTTCGCCGAATCGGAGTTGAAGCAAAAGATCCTTCGCTCTCTTTGCAGAAATCTCGGCATGACGAATACCATGTTCTGTATAACCGATAGCCTCCATGTATTTATCGGCCCGTTCTAGATAAATTTGTGTCTTGGGATGGTTTCGCACATCCTCCAGTTTCACTATAGACATATTCCCGATTAACCTCCTTCATCCTCTTTGCGCATCTCCGAGACAGAATCACGCAAAACCCGGATCTTGACGTTGTCAGCCACCTGCAGGGTAATCACCTCTTTAGAAATATTCATCACAGTTCCCAGAATTCCACTCGTGGTCACCACTCGATCCCCCTTCTTTAAGGCCTCCAGCATGGCCCTGTGCTTTTTTTGCCGACGCTGCTGGGGTAGGATCAGCAGGAAATAGAACAAGACAAAGATCAGGATAAAGGGAAGAAGGCTGGTCAAGAAGGTTCCTCCACCAGGAGCTGGAGAGGGTGGAGCGTCCTGAGCCAATACAAGTGATAATATTTGAACCATTCAATTAACCTCCGCTCTCATTGTATAAAACTTTTCACGAAATTCTACCAATCTTTCTTCCACAATGGCCTGCCTCAAGCCCCTCATCACAGATAAATAATACCAGAGATTATGAATGGTGTTGAGGCGGGCCGACAAGATCTCTCCAGCCATGTACAGATAGCGCAGGTAGGCCCGGGAAAAATTGCGGCAGGTGTAACAGCTGCAAGCCTCATCCACAGGACTCTCATCCTTAGCATACTGGGCATTTTTAATGATCAGTCGACCAAAAGAGGTGAAAAGATATCCTGTTCTGGCATGCCTCGTTGGCATAACACAATCAAACAGATCCGCACCTCGAATCGCTCCTTCCACTAAGTCTTCCGGTGTCCCGATTCCCATCAGGTAGCGGGGCAGATCTTCTGGCAGCATGGGAAGAACCGTGTCCAGAATCTCTGTACGCATCTTTGGAGTTTCGCCTACGGACAACCCACCCAGGGCGTACCCGTCAAATCCCAATCGGACGAGATCTTTTGCTCCCTTTTCTCGGAGGTCTTTATAAAATCCTCCCTGGACAATTCCAAACAGAGCCTGGTCGGTCCGCCGATGATACTCTCTGCACCGCCCCGCCCACCGCTGGGTCCGCTCAAGCGCATCACGGGCATCTTCATAGCTGGCGGGGCAAGAGATACACTCATCAAAAGTCATACTAATGTCAGCCCCTAATTCTTCTTGGATCTCGATGGCCTTTTCTGGCGAAATAAAATGGTAGGAACCATCCAGGTGGGACTGGAACGTAACCCCATCATCCGTCACTTTTCTAAGCCCGTCCTGTGACAGAACTTGAAATCCCCCACTATCGGTTAGGATCGGCCGATGCCAAGAAATGAACTGGTGTAATCCTCCCAGCTCGGCCACCACCTTGGAGCCCGGCCGGAGATAAAGATGATAGGCATTGCCCAGAATCATCTCCACTCCCATCTCCACCAACTCTGCTGGAGTCATAGCCTTAACAGACCCGGCCGTGCCTACCGGGAGAAAAGCCGGAGTGGTGACCTCTCCATGGGTAGTGGAAAGCCTTCCTACCCTTGCAGCTGTTTTTAAATCCTTTTGAAGTACAGTAAATTTAATGGTTTCATCCTCGTTTTCACATCCTCTTTGGGGCGTTTACACCTAGAAGCCGAAGGGCATTGGCAATCACTGTACGCACGCCCAGCATCAGGGCAAGGCGGGCCATAGACTGTTGAAGATCATCGGTAAGAATTCGGTGATGGTAATAGTAATTATGCAGGCTTGCCGCCAGCTCCTGAAGATAGAAGGTGAGTCGATGCGGCTCATGAGATCTGGCACTGGTCTCCACTAATCCCGGATACAAAGAGAGTTGTTTCATGAGAGTCAGCTCTTCAGGCAGCTCCAGTGGCTTAAGATCTACTTCTAAAGGATCCGCAATCGCCATTCCCTGTTTTGTGGCCATCTCTTCTAAGCTGCAAATTCGAGCATGGGCATACTGAACATAATATACCAGATTCTCATTGGACTGCTGCTTGGCTAACTCCAGATCAAAATCCAGAGGGCTGTCGCAGCGGCGCATCAAGAAAATAAACCGGGCCGCATCCCTGCCCACTTCTTGAATGACCTCCCGGAGGGTCACAAATTCCCCCGCACGGGTGGACATGGCAACGGGCTTTCCACCCCGCAGAAGATTCACCAATTGCACTAACAATATCTCCAGGTCTCCTTTCTGTCGGCCCAGGATCTGGACCGCTGCTTTCATCCGAGGAATGTATCCATGATGGTCGGCACCCCAAATATCAATCACCTGTGCAAACCCACGGGTGAATTTCTTTTCATGATAGGCAATATCGGAGGCAAAATAGGTGTGCTGCTCATTACTCCGTCGGATCACTCTGTCCTTGTCATCGCCAAACTCCGTGGTCTTGAGCCAGTCTGCTCCATCTTTTTCATAAATAAACCCCTTTCTTCTTAGATCCGCCAGGATCCGGTCCACAATACCTTCCTCATAAAGTTTTCGCTCGCTGATCCAGGTATCAAACCGAACCCCAAATTCCTGCAAATCCTTCTGGATCTCTTTTAGCAAATAGCCCTTGGCAAACTCGCTGAAAAACGCAGAGTCTCCCTGCTTGAGCCTGGCTTGGACTTCGGGAGAAGCCTGACCCGCCATCGCCCTGGCGATCTCGATGATATAATCACCTTGATAACACCCTTCGGGTAGACTGCCTTTTTCCGCATCCGGAATCGTTTCAGAGAGGGCTTGATATCGGAGCATAACCGACCGGCCCAACACCTCCATTTGGGTACCGGTATCATTCACATAATATTCCCGCCACACCTCATGACCTGTGGCTTCCAGGAGATTTGCCAACACATCGCCGACCGCCCCTCCCCGTCCATGCCCCACATGGAGAGGACCGGTAGGATTGGCGCTCACAAACTCCACCATGACCTTCTGGCCTTTACCGAAGTCAGACCGGCCATATGATTCACCCTTTCTGAGCACTTCCCGCAATACTTCATACCAATAGATTTTCTGAAGATAAAAATTGATATAGCCAGGCCCTGCTACCTCCACCTTCTCAATGAGATTCCCCTGGCTCTTCAGCCTCTTGACGATGACCTCTGCGATCTGCCGCGGAGCACGCTGTTCGGTCGCAGCCAATCCCATAGCCAAGGGAGTAGCTAGATCTCCTTGGCCCTCCCTTTTAGGAACCTCGAAAGCAACGGTGGGGAAGGGATCCAGACGAAGCTCACCATTATTCTGGGCTTCTTTGAGAGCCTCCACCACAATCTGGTGCAATGTTTCCTTCGTCATTTCACAAAACGCATCCAAAAATAAATTTGAAATGAAATTTTAGTATAACGAAAACCATAGAAATGTCAATAAAGAAAAATCAAAAATCCATGGATTGACAAAGGTTCTGGTGCAAGTTACAATTGGGCTTTGTGATGGGGCGATTAGGGTAGGCGCAATGAAAAATGTGGGCGTGGTTGCCAAAGTCCAGTATCTAGATACCAAAACAGTATTAGAAAAACTTGTCCCTTGGCTCACCCAGCAGCAAAAAGAGGTCTTCATGGACGCCGACACAGCATCCGTGCTGAGTAAGGAGGTCCAACCTGCCAAGGTCTACAAAAAGTCCAAAATCCCACCCCTCGTGGATGCCATTATCGTCCTGGGCGGAGATGGTACCTTGCTATCTATGGCACGGCTGGTGGAAGGAAGAACCATCCCTATCATTGGGGTTAACCTGGGTGGTCTTGGCTTTCTCACCGAGGTCACCCTGGATGCGATCTACACCACTCTGGACAAACTTTTTAAAGGCGAATTCGTTCCCGACCCTCGTTTAATCCTTAAGGCCAATGTCTACCGCCAGGGAGAACGGGTGGCTCAGTCCTACTGCCTTAATGACACCGTGGTCAGTAAAGGGACCCAGGCCCGGATGATCAAGCTGGAGATTTTTATTAACGGCCAATTTGTCACTTCATTAAGAGGAGATGGTTTAATCATTGCCACCCCTACAGGTTCTACCGCCTATTCCCTCTCGGCCGGGGGACCCATCCTCAACCCCGCTGTGGAAGCCCTCATCCTCACCCCCATTTGTCCCCATACCCTCACCAACCGCCCGGTGGTCATCCCTGCTGCTGCCAAGATCGAGGTCATACTCAAGAGCAAGGATGAAGGAACGATGGTCACGTTTGATGGCCAAGTGGGTTTTGCCCTACGCCATGAAGATGTTGCGGAGATTGAGGCCTCTGAGAACAAGATTATCCTGGCCCGTGCCCCAGACAAAAACTACTACGAAATCCTTCGGACAAAGCTGAAATGGGGAGAAGAGTAAGACCGCAATTGATAGGCTTAGGTCTTACGATCTTTTGGACTGCCCTGTTTTCACCACAGGCAACTTCTTCAGATCTGAGGCCAATGATCAGGGTCTCTATACCCACAGTCTCACAGGTCAGTCAGAAGGGCGATGACAGCGGAGTCAGCCCAGATCAATTCCGACCCTCAGATCGCTATCCGGAACTCTGGACCAGTTGGGCCATAGGAGCCCTGGTCAGGGCACTGGCCATTGATCCAAGCTACCTCTGGATAGGAACCACAGATGGTGTGATCCGGTACCATCGTCAAGACGAAAGCCAAAAAGTGTACACCACCAAAGATGGTCTGCTAAGTAATATTATCCTGACGATTGAACCCGATCCCACACCCTCCAAAACAGGTCAAGGAGTTTGGTTTGGGACCTATGGGGGAGGTCTTACTCATTTTGACGGAGTATCATGGAAGGCTTACACCCCCTATGGGAATGGGATCACCGCTTCTTACGGGCCTGCCTGGCATCTTTATACTCCCGAACAGGGGCTCGGAGATCTATGGGTCTATGATCTGGTTTTTGATTCCAAAGGCACCCTGTGGGCTGCCACATGGAAAGGAGTCAGCCGTTTTAATGGCAAGTCTTTCAAGACTTATCGAAAGGAGGATGGCCTGATCGATGCCTGGGTCTATACTCTCACCTTGGATCCTAAAGGCTCTTTTTGGTTCGGTACCGAAGGAGGAGTTACCTTTTATAACGGGCAGTCCTGGAAAAGCTGGACCCACAAGGATGGCCTGGGGTCAACTCTGTCAAAAGATGAACTGCCCACAGAAAGCTATCCAATCCCCGTTCCACACCACCAACAGCAGTACAAAGAGGTTCAGACTTACAATCCAAATTATGTGCTCTGTTCTGTCATAGATTCAAAGGGCAACATCTGGTTTGGAACCTGGGGAGCTGGACTCGCCCGCTTTGATGGAAAACGCTGGCAAAACTTCACTACACGGGACGGCCTCTCTGGCAATGTCGTCAACAGCCTGGCTATTGATCGTCATGGAGTCCTATGGATTGGGACAGACAGGGGAGTCAGCCGGTACGATCAGAAAGGCTTCATCAATTATAAGAAGGAATCTGGCCTCTTCTCCGACACCGTGTACGCCATCACCATAGATGAACAAAATAACAAATGGTTCGGGACCTATGGAGGCCTTACCCGTTTTACAGGTCCTTAAGAATACCTGCCTTATTTCTTTTGACAACCCCGCCAAAAATGTGCTAAATTAACAAACCAATGTTTTTTTAAAACTCTTTGTTTTATAGGACTAAAGGCTCAATAAAATTTAAAATTATAGTCCTTTAGGTGGCAGTCTGAGTAAGTACTTTGGTCGTTGTGTAACTATTTGAAAAACTGTTATTATTAATTAATTTGGTCTATTGCTACATTTTTGTAGTAAGACTTCAAGATAGAATACGCTAGAGGACAGGGTATGAGTGCTGCGGAAACTGGAAGTCATCTAATTATTGTCGTGGGGGCTGGGCCGGCCGGGATGCAGGTCGCCAATGTTCTTTCCCAAGAAGGCCTTACAGTCGTTATTTTGAATCGTGACACCAAATTCGGCGGTCTTGCCGAATACGGTATCTTTCCCAGCAAGCACAGGCTCCGAAATGGCCTGCGAAAAAACTATTGGGAAATTCTGAAACGAGACAATGTTCATTACTTCGGCAATATCAGCATAGGCATAGACAAACCGATTAAGATCCAAGACCTGCAACGGATCGGGGCCAGCGCCCTGATCTTTGCCACAGGCGCACAGGGCACCAAGACCATCGGGGTGGAGGGAGAAAATGCCAACGGGGTGTTCCATGCCAAGGATGTGGTTTATCACTATAATCAACTCCCCGGCTTTAGTGAAAGGCCCTTTGAAATCGGGCAGAGGGTAGCAGTGATTGGCATCGGTGATGTGATGGTGGATATTGCTCACTGGCTGATCCGATACCGTAAGATTCAGGAAGTCACGGCCATTGTCCGACGCGGCCCTGCCGAGCGAAAATATAATCCCAAAGAGATCCGTGCCATCTGTGCCAACATCAATGCCGAAACCTTAAAAAATGAATTTGACCGTATCGATCTCCGTCTTCGAGAAGCAGGCCAGGATCCAGAACAAATTCTCAAAGACATGGTGGGTGAATTTGTAAAATGCGAGCCGTCCATAAGCGATACTAAAATGGGATTTCGCTTCCTGGCATCTCCCGTCCGAGTTCTAGCGGACAAAAATAATCGAGTCAGAGCTTTGGAGTTGGAAGAAAACAGGCTGGAGCAAAAGGGGGAAGATTACGTCTCGGTAGGATTAAAACGGACTTATGAATTCCCCTGTGATACGGTGGTCTTTGCTGTGGGCGATCGGGTGGATCAAAACCTGGGCCTGGCCACCAAGAACGGCAATTTTACCACGAATCCGAATTCTACCCAGAACGAGCCAGACGATGCTCTGTTTCAGGTGTATGATGACCAAACAGGGAGGGTGATGGAGGGCTTTTTCGTGGCAGGTTGGGCCCGTAAGGCCAGTGTCGGGCTGGTGGGGATTGCCAAACGGGACGGCGATTGGTGCAGCGATGTGGTCAAACGATACCTCGCAGCAAAGAGTCCACTGGATTCTGCCAGCATTCAGAAAAAAATTAAGAGTCTTCACTCGCTTCTGGAAGAGCGTCAATCTGAGATCGTCAACAAAGCGGATATTGAGGTCCTGGCACAGATCGAGTCTGACGAAGCCAAGCTCCAAGGATTGGAAGAATTTAAGTTTGCCACCAATGAAGAGATGTTGACGGCCATTCAGCAGCGCAAGCGGGTGATGTCCACCGCAAAGGTATAAATCCAAACCATGACCACACCTTCAAGCGATCCTGTCCAGGGTGCTCTGGAAAAATTTCTCGCAGCCTTTCCGGCAGGTCCCTTGGGTAGCGAAGAGGTTTCACTGGAAACCTTGCCCGGCCGTATCTTGAGTGAGGAAATTCACGCAGCTATAGATTCTCCGCCCTATTCACGCTCCATCATCGAAGGATATCTGGTCAATATCTCTGAAACAGAAAATGCCTCAGATCAAAGTCCTGTCGTTTTGAAAATTGCGGGTAAAATCATCCCTGGCCAATCTCATATCAAAGCGGTCAAACCCGAAACCGCCATCGAAGTGAACACAGGTAGTTATGTCCCCCCGATGGTAGGACTGGCCGTGGCACGGCAGATGGACATTCAGCAACAGGGAGATCAGATCAAGATCAGTAAGGTGGTTCCCGAGGCGGCCAATCTTGAGGTTCAAGGATGCGACATGAAGAAGGGGTCAATTTTACTGAAAAAAGGTCATCAGGTTATCGCGGATGATATTACACTTCTTGCCGGACAAGGAATCATGTTGGTTAAGGTAGCTCGGATGCCCAAGGTGGCTATTTTTTCATCTGGAGATGAAGTAATTCCTCCGACACAGCCCATGAAGCCTGGCTACATCTGGGACTGTAATTCATATGGCCTCTCAGCCTTGGTTAAAGCCCATGGTGGGATTCCAATTTTCAAAGGCATCATGAAAGACGACTTCGATCAGTTCAAGGAGAACTTAAAGAAAGCACTGCAAGAAACTGATATGATTATTATTTCTGGTGGAACGGCCGTAGGAGGAAAGGACTTTGTGACCGATCTGACTAATGCTCTGGGTTCACCGGGTGTGGTGGTGAATGGTGTACCCATGCGGGGCGGTAAGCCTCTCATCATGGGCGTGATCGGCCAGAAACCCATCGTCTGTGTCGCCGGCCATCCTCCCGAAGCCATCCGCGGCTTTCACCTCTTCGCCAAACCCGCCCTCTCTCGCCTCTTGGGCCACCAGCCAACCCCTGCATAAGTTTCCGTCCATAGCTATCTTTACTATCTCACAAAAGCCAACTCTGTCAAAGAGATATGTAAGAAGACTAAATTGCTAGAATTGGCCTGAATAGGCCTGAGACTGGTAGGATTGAGCACATTTTGAGCACAAAGCGGTGGGGGTGAAAGATAGAATTACTGACTACACCTTATAGAATCCCACCACCTTCTGGACACTTTTGATATAATGAAAACCAGCAAAAATATCAAAAGAAGGGATACTAAACACCATGAATAAACAACCTCTTCCGGATCCTCGTGCCAAGCAACGGCTTCGGTGGATCAACCATTATGAGCAGGTAACCAAGAAAGTGGCCCCGACCTGTCGGTATTTCGGCATCACGCGAGGCACGTTCTACCTCTGGTATCATCGATATCTCAGCTTAGGAGTCGAAGGTCTTAGAAGCAAATCATGCCGTCCCCATAAAATTCAGCGATGGTTACCAAAAGAGATCAGAGAAACCATCCTATCGTTGCGTTTACAGAGGAGGTACGGCCCGCATCGGATGTCCTGGTACCTTCAACAGAAGTATCACTGGTACGTGTCCAAAAATACGATTTGGCGGTTGTACAAAGAACATGGATTAAATCGCCTGAAATACAAAAAACGTTGGCAGCGCTATCCGCAGCAGTATGCGAAGGCTCTTCCAGGAGATCGGGTGCAACTGGATGTGAAATTTCTTGATAGAATCGGCCTGGAAGGCAAAAAGTACTATCAGTTTACAGCCATCGATGATTGCACGCGTTTCCGAGTCTTGAGAATCTATGACCACAATACAGTCAAGAACGCCGTCGATTTCATCGACCAGGTCAAGCAGGCTCTCCCGTTTGTGATCAAACAGGTCCAAACGGATAACGGCAGCGAGTTTTCAGAAACTTTCAGCTGGCATCTGGAGGATCTGGGCGTCCACCATCGCAAGACGAGGATTCGATCCCCAGAGGAAAACGGCAAAGTCGAGCGAAGCCATCGGACGGATGAAGAAGAGTTTTATGGATTGAACCGTTTTGTTTCCATTCACCACTTAACCAAGCTCCTTGCACAATGGGGAAAGGAGTATAATGGGCAACGACCTCATATGGCCCTTGGTGGCAAAACTCCTCGAGAGTTTCTGACTGAAAAACTTAAAAACCATTATTCAAAACAAATGTTAACTGTTCCAGTCAAAACTGTACAGGACGTGGGGTAGACACTACAGGAACAAGCCGACTCTATCCAATCTGAGTGGCTCACAAAGGAATTTGCTCCAGTAAGCATTCCCATATTAGGGGGTCGATGTGTGATTCCTTTGGCTCCACATTATCATCCCATCTAACTACCACACACCAAAATTGATTAGATGGAGTTAGGACGCGGTTCATGGATACTACTGTCCCTGTACGCCCCACTGGAAAATCAGCGGGTTGCCTGTCAACTAGTACCACATGGACCCGCCTACCAAGTTTTGCCTTTGCTTGACAATAGGTAAACCAAAGCCGCATGTCGTAAATTAAAAGAAGGCGTCCATACTTTTGTTGATATATTCTGTATGGCGGTCTAAAAAGGCAATTTCCACTTATAATCTACATCGTTCGTTAATTTCTTTCAACTATTGACTTCAGGAAGAACTTAGCAGTGTCTTTGATAGCGCGTGAGTAGGAGGGTTTCAAAAACCCATTCTCCTTGAGAAGTGCAAATCTGCCGAATTTTAATGATTCCGCTTTTATGAGAAGGACAGTTTAGAACAAACTGTTTGTAAATTAATCCCAAAAACTCTATCTAACCGAGACTAGCATTCGAGTTTAACAAAACTGGGAACACGTCAAGTCTCATAATGCTATAATATTTTCCGTATGCCTATTGATCTTCTTGGCGAGTCACAAGGGATTGAGAGACCGTTGTTACTGTATTAATTGACCTAAAAGGTATAAAAAATATATGTCATTCCCACATTAAAATTAAAGCCGCTTCCATCTATAGCGTCTTCAAGTTTTCCTTCTCCAACAACCCCCTCTGCACGTGTATACCACAAAGGTTTATAATTGATTCCAGCATTGATCGATACACGGGGATGAAGATAATATGCTATACCCGTCCCAAGATTGAATCCGATACCGGTAAAGGTGGCATCACCAACCGCTGATGAACTGGCTGATCCGTCCTTGATGATTAACCAAGGAAAACTCAATCCCAGGAGAAGATAGGGCTGAACTCTCGCATGTGCCAAAAAATAATATTTGCCGTCTATGTTTACCATATTGTACTCAACCTCCCCTTTGCCCCCCAGAAAACTGGCATCATGTGTTGTCCTCAGATAGCTCAGTTCACCCGCGCCTTGCCCAGAGGTCACACCTAACAATATTCCAAATCCATAATCGTCTTCTATCTTTGGAACAATGATTATATCTGAAGGTCCCACGAGAACAGTATCCCCATTAAAATCACCACTAATGTTATTGTAAGGAAGGGATAACCCTACATAGAAGCCTGTCTTTGCATAATATAACTCTTGAGCAAAAACAAGTTGAACTGTCCCCAAGGTCATCATGATCACCCAACTCCAAAATCCCACAAAGCTTAATATACTCAATTTCCTTATTCTGCTCCAGTTTTTAGTCACTCGTATGAATGACTGCTGACTGTCCTTCGGGCAGCGAAGGTATTTTCACGAGCCTTTTTGCTAGTTCGTCAACAGCTTTTTTCAATGAAAGATTGGCCTTCTCATAAACGGACCAACCAGCAGTATCTGCGTAGTCTTTTCCAGAAATCCTGCCCTCCACTTCACCTTCCCATAACACTTCATTGGTAGCAGTCCTAAGCAGTCTCACCTGAGTAAGCACTGTGGCTGCCTCATATTCAGACTTTACACCAGATGTTGCCAACATCCCAATAAGTCCGAATTGGCTACCTACGACCGTCGCCATAGACCTTTTCTTGAAAGCTTCAAACTGTTTAATCTTACCCTCTAAATACAAATCAGAAACGGCTTCACCAGCTTGATTAACCTTGACGCTACGAAATATTCCTAATGTGTTTAGGTGCTTGGCTATCATCTCAGTTATCCAAGGGGCAACCCTATTGCCTTTATAATGATCATCGCTATTGTAGAACCAAGAGGCGTTATCTCTATTGATCATTGCAGGTGAGGTCCAACCTCCTTTTCTTGCGAGGGGTTGCCGTATGTCTTCAAACTCCTTCACAACTAGATCAGCATCGTTTACCTGGCTTCCAGTTATGGGAGATACATCCTGCAATGGATAGGTGATTTTTTGGTTGGCTGCGCATCCAGACATTACAAATAGAGTTAAAATAAAAACAATAAAACTAATTGCTTTCATCTTGGTTTCCCATTTGTTCAAAACTCATAATACACAAAAAATAATTTTCTTTTAGAGCTTCATTTTGTATTGTAATAACCACCTTAAACTCCTAACCCGAACAATTGCAAGCAAAAAGACTTGTTTTTTATTAACATTACAGTATTCCTTCTGATCTAAAACCCAGAAGGCCCAGTGGAGGGTTCAATGATGGCAAAATGATTATTTTTATTGCTTTCGGAGAATATTCTCAAGAAAATTCAATAACTTCAGGAAGGGACGAGGCATTTAAATACAAGAATTCCAGGTTTTCAGATTCATATGGTGTATTTTAGATTTTACTGGTATTTTTCAATGGTTATTTGGCGTGATAGTATTTATTTCCAAATGAAATCTTATTTAGATGGGAATAACTCGAGGGCCAACATTTCAGGAAGAACTTAACACTGCCTCTGATATAGCCTGAGTAGGTGTTCAAAAACCTAGTCTCTTTCAATAATCCAAATTCGGTGAATTTTAATGACTTTGCATTTATAAGAAGGGTATTTCAAAAAGAACCTTTTTTGGAAAACGGTTTAAAGTTAAGAGCGCTTGTGATCATTCTGTCTATTTTAGGTGGTCATTTGAGGGGACTTTAAGGCGACCCACACTTCACAGGATTCCTTCCCGTGAGCAATGCCATTCTCAAGCGCAGTGTGCTGTTTTCCGATCAAAGGTGACAGCATTCCCTCCAGAACTCCGTGAAGCAGGGGGCAGACCAGATCAGGGTGAAATTGCACGACCTCTCGAAAAATGCAGTTGTTCAATCGAATATCAATGTGTTGATCCTTTATTGAGATCAATTTTGGCTCAAACCCCCAACCTGAAAACTGACTCATCAAAAGCTGGGCGATTTCATCCGGATGGTGTTGAACATTCGTCTTGCCGATTTTCCCCTGGACCAGCCTCTCACCCCATTGGCGGCCGAATGCCTTAATCTCTTCTATAGAGACCTTAGAAGATGCCAGGAATGCTAAGAGCATCTCACAGAGTAGTTTATAGTCGCGAGGAAGCAGTTCAATTCCATGGATAGGGCCTTTCACTTTATAAACCCGCTGGGGTCTTCCTGAACCGGTCGATTTCAAGGATTCAGAGCTGATGAGCCCGGCCTCTTCCAACTTATTCAAATGCTGCCTAATGGCATTCGGGTGGATCTTAAATCTTTTGGCGAGATGTTGAATAGATGCCGGTATTTTGTAAGGCTGCCCCAGATATTGATAGATGGCAAGCCGGGTTTCATCCCCGAGGGCCTTACTGGTTTTCAATAGATCATAGGTCATGGAATTCACCCCTTAATGTTGACAAGTCTAACAAGCACGTGATATAAATGTCAATAATATTTATAGTATTTACTGTAATAAATATTAAAAATAAAAGAAGCAGCGAAATGCGGGAGATCTTGGCATTTATCTCAGACCTAAAAAGAGAGGTTCTGGAACATCCCGTCATGACACATCCATTCTGGGAACGTTTCAGAGAGGGGGGTCTTACCAGCAAACAGCTTCAGGTCTTTTCGTTGAACTATTATCAGCATGTCCAGCGGACCCGACTCTACGATGCGGCTGTCCTGGCTCGGACGCCATTTGAGGGCATACAGGCCGCATTGGCTTCCATCCTCTGGGACGAATATGGCGAAGGGGATATGGAGCAGACCCATCCCGCACAGTTTCGCAGGCTGCTTCATGCCCTGCAACTGAGTGAAGCGGACTGGAAACAGGTCTCCGAGCTGCCAGAACTTCAGATCTATACCGATATTCATTTCCGATTATGCACAGACTACCCCTTTTGGATAGGATTGGGTGTAGTAGGTGTAGCCATGGAACTTCCCATCCCAACTCTGTATGCATATCTGATTGAAGGATTTAAGAAGTTAGGTCTGACGGAGGAAGATTTGGAATTCTTTGTCAAGCACGGCCCAATGGACATACACCATTCAAGCCTTCTTTTAGATGCGATGGTTTCTCATCTTCAGCAGAAAGAAGACCGAGAGGCTTTACGCTCCGGGGCAATGCGGTCCCTGAATGCCAGGTTCATCTTAATGGACGGCCTATACCGTATTGTCTGGAATGAGTCGTAAGAAAATCTCTCCCATCGCTTCAAAGATCCATTAGATGACACCACCTCACCCTTCATAGTGTGTAGTTCTGTGGTTGGTCGTAAACAACATGCATGTGGAAATCTATGGTCCTAACGGGCAGCTGCCACCATCCTGAACATTTGGACTGTCAGCTAAATTAAAGGAGCCTAATGTGATTTGGCTGAGTAAACCAGAAATATTTCTTTTTGAACCCAATACTTCTCCAGGTCGAAGACCGCAAAAAAGGTGACAGATTTTCAGCCGGTTTTCATTACCTTTTTGCACAAGGGCTTGGATAAAGCAAAAGTTTAGTCATTATAGGGGGATTGGGTGGGGAATGTCAAAGAGGAGTGAGGATATTTACTTCGCCAAGCCTATTTCTGGGCGTTCTGTTTTTGTGCGGACCATTGATCAATTTTCTTTATGATCTCAGGAAGCGCTTTTTCAGCCGCTTCTATCCCGGCCCGGATACAATATTCCTTCTGGGTAAAATCCATCATACCCACGGTGCCGACATTGGGTTCGATCAGGACATCGGCATCCCGCATCTTAAATGAAGAAATCTCGTTGGACATGATGTTTACGGCCTGAAGGGTAACATCTACAATATTGGTCACGTTCCAGTTAATCACATCCCTTCCAATATTCACGGCAATAACGAGGTCTACTCCTTTGGCCCTGGCAACATCCACAGGGACATTGTTTAATACGCCGCCATCCACCAGTGTCATGTTCTGATAAATGACCGGGCTAAACACACCGGGGATCGCGCTGCTGGCCCTCACAGCCTTGGCAATCGATCCCTTGTCAAGCACCACCTGCCTGCCCATGTTGAGGTTCGTGGCCACAGCAACAAACGGGATGCCCAGTTCCTCAATATTTTTTTTGGTGATTTTTCTCTGAACAAAATCCTCTAATCGGTCTCCTTTGACAGGGCCAGTGGTCGAGGAAAAAACAGAAAAATCAAAAATGTCTTCTTTTACGATTTTGAAGGCAGTAAACTCTAGGTCAAAACTGCTGCGGGTATCGGCATAAATGGCACCGATGAGACTTCCGACACTTGTACCCACAATCAGGTCAATCGGAATCTTCTCTTGTTCCAACACCCGGATGACCCCGACATGGGCAAACCCACGGGCTGCTCCGCCCCCGAGGACAAGGGCGATCTTGGGCTGGATAACAGAATCTTGTACGACCGGTTGCCGAAATGCTGTGCAACCAAGAGAGCCAAGAATAAAGCTCAACACGAACACAATACGCCAAAAATTAAGCTTCATACTTCGTTTCCCCGCTTTAACAACTAGAGGATTGTATCGTTCTAAATATATCTTAAAAGTGATTCTTTGACAATGAATAGAAATGTTCTGCCTGGACACAAACCAAGGGATATGGGCTAGAGGAGTTGTTTAATTGCAAATGCAGGGTCTTGAAGCTGGGCTTCTTTTCCGCTCAGATCATTTTTCTGTCGAATCAGTCGCTGGAGGGCAGGAAATTCTTTGGATGGGGTGTTAATTGAAAAATAGGCCGTTAATACTTTTTGCTTCATATAAAGGACAGTAAATGATTTATCCTGAAACCGACCTCGAATGAGGACTTCATCTCGTTCAGTCTCATCACCGGCAAACTCCAGATGAAGGTCAAAAATATCCGACCAGACATAGGTGAGGAGGTCATATTTGTTCTTCGTCCCGGTCATGTTCTGTCCAGCCAATTGGCCACAGTATTCCGCATGACCCCAATGTTCCACCCGGCGTCGTTTGCCAAAAATGGGATCCGGATAGTTGATCACATCGCCGGCCGCATAAATATCTGGGTGAGAGGTCTGCAGATACTCGTTCACCACAATGCCATTGCCCACTGTCAGACCTGCATCCCGGGCCAGCTCCACGTTGGGAACAATCCCCACCCCAATGCATACAAAATCGCAAGGCAGCTCCTTACCGGATTTCGTCATGATTGAAGAGCAGCGGCCTTTCCCACGGATCTCAGAAGCCATCTCTCCAGTACAGAAAGTAACTCCTTTCTGCATACAGTAGTCCTGAAAAAAATCTGCCAGAGTGGCATCTGTAAAGCGAGGCCAGATATGGGAATGGGTCTCAATAACTGTGACTTGAACTCCGCGGTGGGTCAGGGAGGCAGCGATCTCCATCCCGATAAACCCACCTCCAATAATTACTGCCCGTTTACCCTTCCCCGCCTCGGCACTTATCGCAGCGGAATCGTCCAGGGTACGCAGATAGTGTACACCGGGCAGATTCCCTCCTGGGATGTTCAAACGTACAGGACGTCCTCCCGTTGCAATCAGGGCTTTTTCAAAAGCAATACTCTCCCTATTGGCCAAAGTTGCAGTTTTTTTGGAAAGGTCCAGGCGTTGAACGGCGACCCCAATGATGAAATTGATTTGATGGTCGTGGAAATACTGTTCTGCATCAAACAAAAGTTCGTTTTTAGACTTTTGTTGGCGCAGAAATTCTTTTGAAAGAGGCGGGCGATCGTAAGGGAGGTAAGGTTCTTCACTTACCAAAATAATATGACCCTGAGAATCCAGATCTCGAAGCTGTTTGGCTGCTTGACTGGAGGCAAGACCACCCCCGATCAAAAGGTATTGGGTGGACTTCATTTTCCCCTCACTTTTTGAAGGTATTATATCGCTGGATCAGGGGAGGTTGTCAACATAATTTGGATGGTAACTTATAAAGATCCTCGGCTCGTGAGATGGGAGGAAAACAGGTTTTACCGATACACAGGTAGGCCAAAGATTCATCGGAGGGAGAGTATCCCAATGATTTTAATCGCTTTGAATCTTTCTTCACATCCAGGGGAAGTACCACCTTCCAGGGTGACTTGAGCCTATGGGCAGCCAGTAACAATTCAGCCCAGTGGGCATCCGCTGGATTACCCACCACGGACACGTGATGAGGGGACTGATGGAATCGTTCCAATGCCAACGCAAAGGGAGCAGCGTGGTATTTGTATGGCCCATAGATTGTGGACAAATAACTTAGCACGGCTTCACTTTTTTTAAGATAATCCTCTTGACCTGTGAGATGAGATAAACGTGTCATGAGCATAGATGCAATGGCATTTTCAGCAAAGGGTTTAATTTTGACTTTTAGCGCACCCAGTGAGTCTGAACTGTCTGGGAGATCCCAATATCCTCCATCACGATGATCCCATAAGTAATGGTCCATCACCTCGGATAGAGCCTCGGCCCTATCCAGGTACAGTCGAATGCCAGTGGCTTCAAAGGCATCCATGAGGGCGGCCATCATGTGAACCTGGTCTGAAAGGTAGCCACCGAGAGATAGGTTACCCTTCTCATCATAATAATGGAACATCCCCTGCTCTTTCCGATAACAATGCTCCCAGAGGAAGTCAATCAATTTCAGTGCCCTATCCCGATATTGGGAGTCCCCAAACACATGATGGGCTATGAGAAGGGCAGACACAGCCATGGCATTGCGGTCGGTATAAAGGGTAGAGTCCAGGGGCGGAGCATCCGCCCAAACTCTTTCTTCTTCAGACTGCTCATAATAGTCACGATCCGCCGATTGGCTCCCGCAAAACCATGGCTCGGAATGAGATGTGGGGGTCCCACGCCCGCCATGCTCAGGCAAGGCCTGAAGCATTACCTGGTCAGAGCCAGATACCGGAGCCTTAGCCAATGTTGAAAATAGATAATCCAGTATTCCCTGGGCCGTTGCACGGTAAGTGACTTGACCTGTGAGGATGTATGACTTCAGATAAATTGAGAGCATCTGTGCATTCACTTCGAGGAGTTTTTCATAATGGGGGCTGTCCCAATCATCGCTGGCTGAGTAGCGAAAGAATCCCCCATCAATGGGATCATAAAGCCCGCCTTCACGCATGTTGTCCAGAGTCAATGTAGCCATTTCCAACCACTTTTTTTCGCCCGTCTTTGCATGAAGATGAAAGACCAACTCAATGGCCCAAACCTGGGGGAATTTAGGGGGTCCTCCAAAACCTCCAAAGTTTCGATCAAACACCCGTTCTAAAAAACCGGCAATCGTCTCAATCATGGATGGATCTATCTTAGACACCTGCTGCGTCAAAAGCGGACTGCTGGCTCGATCAGGGCGATTGCCGGGCGTGGGGGAAAAAGAGGGCCCCTGCACATAATTAGACAACATGGCCAGGAGCTGGCCTGTAGGCATATAGGTGCCCCCTGTCACCAGTTCACCCTGAGGATCCAGAATGGCTACTGTTGGCCAACCGCCCATGTTGTAGCGGCTGTTGAGATCCGGACGCTTGTCGCTGTCTACCCGGATTGGGATAAAGTCGGCATTGATCCGTCGGATCACCTCTGGGTGGGTGAAACTCTCCTCGTCCAATACATGGCACCAGTGGCACCAAGCAGCAGAGATAGACAGAAAAATGGGTTTGCCTTGTTCCTGGGCCTGCTGAAAAGCATCCATACTCCAGGATTGCCATTGTATGGCTTCTTGTTTTTCCATGAACACGCAAAGCGAGTGAAGTCCCGCCCTAAAGGGCGGGGTTAGCGAGCGAATATAAAAGATGCCTTTTTCAACTCGGGTCGAAGAATCCACTCCTTTAGGGGTAGGATTCTTCAATATGATTAAATTACTTTTTTTCGGTGAGAGACTCAAACAGGGAGTAAAGTCGTTGAGTGTATGTGCCCGGTCGGCCTGTTCCAATGGTATGGCCATTCACCTTCACAACCGGCAGAACCTCAATCGATGTCCCAGTAAGGAAAACCTCATCTGCTTGGCATACCTCATCAAGAGAAAAGTCCCGTTCCTTCACATCCAAGCCAGCTTGCTTGGCCAGGCCGAGGACCAGGTCACGAGTAATGCCGGCCAACAGGTAAGGTCCGGTTGGAGGTGTCACCAGCGAGCGGCTTAAAACAGCAAAGATATTGCTGGTGGATCCTTCAGCAACCCATCCGTTTCGGATGAAAACAGCCTCAAAGGCTCCTTCGGCTCTGGCTTTGTGTTTGGCCAGAATATTGGGAAGGAGATTAATCGACTTAAGATCACAGCGGCCCCATCGAAAATCTTCTGTGGTTGCAATGGACACACCCCGCTTTCGGACTTTTGCTGGAAGGGGGATAAATCGTCTCACCGTAATCAAGGTGGTGGGTCGAAGGTTGCTTGGAATCTCATGAGTTCTGGGAGCCACTCCACGGGTGACCTGAATATAGATCCTGGCCTCGGGAAATCGGCTCTTTTGGTGGGCAGTCATGATGATCTTTTTCCACTGTGCACGTGTATAAAAAAGATTCAGGCCGATGGCTTTGGCACTCTTTTCCATCCTGGAAAGGTGATCATCCACAAAGAAGATCTTTCCATGATAAGTTCGAATCAGCTCATACACACCATCTCCAAACTGGTAGCCTCGATCCTCCACATGGACCTTGGCCTGAGAAATGGGCATGAATCGCCCATTTAAAAAAGCAATGTTAGGCACTTTGACCTCACTATTTATCTGACTTACTTTTTCCTCATTAGAACATGATGAAAGATGTAATAGGGATGTTTCTGATCCTGTTCCTCTCTGGTTTTGAGTATATCATAAAATTTCCCAAATAAGGTCTTAAAGTCGCTTTTCCGAAAGAAACGGTCATAGTGGCCGCGGTGCACCATCCAGTCTCGTGTGCGGCGCTCACCAGGGTGGTGTTTAAATTTGCTGGAAAAGCATGAGAGCAATAAATATCCACCAGGCCTAAGCAGGGGCAAGGTGCTTTTCAGATAGCGCGGAAAGTCCTTCTTCATGACATGGTGCAAGCAGCCATAGTCGATGAGGACGTCAAAGTCAGTAGGCCGAAAGGGAAGAGAAAAAACATCTCCCAACACAAACTTCACACCCTGGACAATGCCCTTGGACCTGGCAAAGCTCTTTGCCCTACAGATGGCCAATGGCTGCAAGTCCACTCCGACAGCGGTATACCCGGCCCCCGCAAACAGAAACGTATGACGACCTTCCCCACATCCAATATCCAGGATACGGCCTTGGGGATTCTTCTTTCGAAAGATCTTGAGAAACTCCGCCACAAAACGAGAGGGATCTGTCGTCGGCCAACCGTGTACCCCGCTTCGATAGGCCTCCTCAAAAAAACCCTTCTGTTCAAGATACAAGCTCATAAGAGTTTGTCTACGGCGCCGATTTTAGTCCTTCTCTAAAGTTTACTGATTCATACCCAATCCGGTCAAGGAAAAATTCCCTCATTCATGAATGGCCCAACGCTGATATCTTGACCGACCGGTGACTTTACACTATGATACCCTGGTGGAAATAAGATGGCTCATTTTCTTAATGGTCTGTTTGTGGCCCTCACTGCTGACGGCTGATGAACAGACTCGCACCATTGTTGTAGAACTTCCTTCAGGTACTAAAATTACGGCTGAGGTGGCCGACACACTCCCCAGGCGCATGCTGGGTCTTATGTTTCGGGATAGCCTCCCTTTAACCCATGGCATGCTGTTCATCTTTGAAAACCAGGACTATCATGGTATCTGGATGAAAAACTGCCGTATTCCCCTGGATATCCTCTGGTTGAATCAAGATCGGAGAATCATCCATATGGAAGAGGATGTCCCACCTTGCCATGATGACTCCTGCCATACTTATCAACCTTTACAAAAGGCTTTATATGTTCTGGAGCTTAACGCAGGATTCATTGCGAAGGAAAAGATAAAACTCGGAGTACAACTGAAGTTCTAAATCCTATCCCTTGCGTACACGCTTGGCATGGAGCACGCCTTTTACTTGTTGGATGTTTTTGAGGATCTTCTCCAGGTGAGCTGTATTAAGGATATCTACCACAAAATTCAGAACCGCCTTTTTGTCCTCCGAGGTCTTGATCTCGGCATGACTGATATTGGTCTGCGTGGAAGAAATTGAAGCCGACACCGAGGCCAGCATCCCTGGCTGGTCTACCGTTAGAACCGATATCTGGATGGGGTGGGGTACCGTTTGCCCTGGATCCCATTCCACCTCCACCAATCGATCCTTGTCATAATCCAATTCGTCGATGTTCGGGCAGTCCACAGTATGAATGGAAAGGCCACGGCCGCGGGTAATAAATCCAATGATTCGATCCCCAGGTACTGGGTTGCAACATTTGGAGAGATGGATGAGGATATCATTCACTCCCTTAATCTTGACACCTTTTTCTTGAGGGAGGACCTTTCGTATGATTTTCTCGGTGACCCCCTCCTTGAGCCGTGTATCCGGAAGCAGGCGGTTCACAACCTGGCCGGCCGAGACTCGGCCATACCCAATCGCCACCAAAAGTTCATCGGTATCGCCCATGCCAAATTCCTTTACCACTCCACTAAATTTATCTGACTTTAAGGTCTCGGTAGGGCTCAAGTCTCCTTTTCTCAGTTCTCGTTCCAGGAGTCTTCGTCCAATATCCAGACTGCGCCTTCGTTCCTCCAAAAGAATCCAGTGTTTGATCTTGGCCTTGGCGCGGGGAGTCTTGACTAGCTTAAGCCAGTCCTTGTTAGGAGTCTGATTAGAAGCGGTTAAGATCTCCACGCTGTCCCCGCTCTTCAGCTGATAACGCAAGGGGACTAATTTGCCATTCACTTTGGCCCCGGAGCAGTGATTGCCAATTTCTGTATGGACACTGTAAGCAAAGTCGATGGGAGTTGATCCCTTCAACAACTCCTTGACATCCCCTTTGGGAGTAAAGACATACACCGCATCCGAAAAGAGATCCGTCTTTACCGAGTCCAGAAACTGCCGGTTGTCAGGCAATTCTTGCTGCCACTCCAGCAACTGACGAAGCCAACCAAAGAGACGACTGTTGCGCTCATCGATTTGGCCCCCTTCCTTGTATCGCCAGTGGGCAGCAATACCTTCCTCGGCCACCCTGTGCATCTCCTCGGTCCTAATCTGGAACTCCACGTGCTCGCCCTTCGGGCCAATCACGGTAGTGTGCAGAGACTGATAGAGATTAGACTTGGGAACTCCGATATAGTCCTTAAAACGGCCTGGGACAGGCCTCCAAAGGGAATGGGTCATGCCCAGAATACCGTAACAGTTGATCTTGGTGTCGGTGATCACGCGCAATGCCAAAAGATCATACACCTCTTCGAAAGGAATACCCTGCCGCTGCATCTTTTGATAAATCCCGTAGAGGTGTTTTGGCCGCCCCATCACCTCTCCCTTGAAACCGTACTCCATCAGATTCTTCTTGACAATCTCTACCACCTCCTGGATATACCCTTCCCGCTCCTCCCGTTTCCGGGCCAGCTTGGCCACAAGATCGAAATAGACTTCTGCCATGAGATATCGGAAACACATGTCCTCAAGCTCATTCTTCATCCATCCGATGCCCAGCCGGTTGGTCAGAGGGGCATAAATATCCAGCGTCTCCTGGGCAATGCGTTTCTGTTTATACTCAGGCAGACATTCCAGTGTGCGCATGTTGTGAAGGCGATCGGCCAGTTTAACCACAATGACTCGGATGTCCTCGGCCATGGATAAGAGCATCTTGCGAAAATTCTCGGCCTGCTTTTCTTCATAGCTCTTAAACTCAATCTTACCGATCTTGGTCACACCGTCCACCAGCTTGGCCACATCCTTTCCGAAATGCTTTTCGATCTGATCCCGGGTAAACTTGGTGTCCTCTAGGGTGTCATGGAGCAGCCCGGCCACAATGGAAGGCACATCTACTTTGAGTTGGGTCAGAATACTCGCTACAGCCAATGGATGCCTCAAGTAAGGTTCTCCCGAGTGACGTAGCTGGCCTTGATGGGCCGATTCCGCCTGCTCATAGGCCTTGCGCACCATTCCTGTATCAGCTTGGGGATTGTAGGCAAGGATCTTTTCTATAATTTCATTTACCGTCTTTATCATGTTTCGGGCGGAGTCCTTTGGCTTTTTTCATTAAAATTTCAATGGATTACCCCTTTATTATCATCATATCGAATTACAGCCCTTTAGTCAAACGAAAACCCGGACCCAGACATGTCTGCAGTTGACATCGGCCCAGGGATCGGTCTATGATCCCTGAAAACCATCAATTAAGTTAAGAGCTAGAATCAATGGCACGGATCAAGCTGCCCGGAAAACCAGGAGAATTTTTGGACTTTACTCTGACCCTACCCCAAAGGACTCAGACACCCGATACTCTGGTCATCTATCTTCACGGATTTGCCTCTCACCAAAAGGGCGAAAAGGTTCTCTATTTCAGGGACCGTTTTGTGAAGATGGGTGCTGCCTATCTGGCTTTTGATCATCGGGGTCACGGCAACTCTAGCGGAACGATGAAGGACTTGACCATTACAAGGAACCTGGAAGACCTAGACACCATGATTAAGACTGAAGGGGCAGGCTTTAAACAACGAATTCTAATCGGCTCCTCCATGGGTGGCCAGACAGCGGCCTGCTATGCCGCACGCCGTCCGGATACGATCACGGCTAATTTGTTGATCGCTCCCGGATTTCGTTTCCTCCAGAACCGACTTAAAGAGCTGGGGACCAAAGGGCTCAAAAAGCTCAAGGCCGAGGGACAGATTACCATTAAAAATGAATGGGTCGAAGTAACAATCGGCAAAGAGCTGTTGGATGACGCTCAACATTTTACCATGGACAGGCTGGTGAAAGACTATCAGACCCCCACGATCATCCTTCATGGGACGGAAGATGGCGCTGTTCCTTTTCAGGACAGCGTAGATTTTATTCAAAGATCAAAGGCAAGACCATTGGACCTGTTGTTGATTGCAGGAGGAGATCATCGGCTCACGGATCAGAAAGAGGTCCTTTTTGAGCACATGTATACCTTCTGTAAAAGAATTGGAATTTTCTAACCTATGGCAAAACGCGCAGACACTGAGAAATCCTCCAGCGTGAAACCCCGCAAACAGACCCGGCGAAAAAAGGGCGTGAAGGAATCTGTAGGCCTAACAGCCTCAGAGGTACAGACCTCCTCTGTGCCAATAGAGGTCAGGGAACTGGAGCAAAAAGTCCAGCAGGACGGTGGAACAGTTTTAACTGTCTATCGTGACCCTTTTGGAGGAAACTGGCTCTTGCTAGCTGCACTTCCCTTGGATCAAGTTGAACCCACTCCCTATCAGCGAGATCTCTCTGACACCCACATGGCCCGATTGATGAGTGTGATCTCCCGAATCGGTCGATTTTTAGATCCTATCGTGACGGTACGGGCTGAGGCACAGCGTTACTGGACCCCAAACGGCCACCACAGATTGATGGCCATGAAAAGCCTTGGGGCCCGTTCGATTATCGCAGTGGTCATTCCGGAAAGGTCTGCTGCCTACCAAATCCTGGCTCTTAACACCGAGAAGGCCCATAACCTGCGGGAGAAGGCTCTAGAAGTCATCCGTATGTACCAGGAACTTGCACAACTTGAGGAGAGAAGCGAAGAAGACTATGCGCTTGAGTTTGAAGACCCTGCCTTTATCACATTGGGTTTCTGCTATGAGGCCCGGCCCCGGTTTAGTGGCGGGGCTTACCATCCTATGCTCAAGCGGGTAGATCAATTCTTCAAAGGTCCACTGGGCCGGGCTATGGAGCAGAGAAAACAACTTGCACGCCGACTCCTAGAGATTGACGATATTGTCAGTGAAAAGGTTCAACAGCTTAAAACCCGCGGCCTGAACAATCCTTATCTAAAGGCATTTGTGGTGGCCCGAATCAACCCTGTGAGATTTAAACCCAAAGGATCATCTATGCCTTCTCTGGAAGAAACCCTAGAAAAGGTGTTTGTGTCTGCACAAAAATTTGATGCAGGAAGGATACGAACAGAAGACCTGGCTAAGGCAGGCGGCCCTCCAGTGACCGCGGAATAGATTTACAGGACATCAATAGTCCGTCCTTCACAAGATGGGCACTGTACCACAGGAAGATCGTCTAAGATGTCTAGGTAAGTAAATTCCTTCCCACACACCCGGCAGGCAAGATGTTTACCCGAACAATCTACGCACAATTTTCGAGAACCAGCTTCATTTAGGCCTGAATCACACGCCTTGCACTGTGCCATTTTTCGTTGCCTTCTACTGTGGCAGACACTTTACTTAACTCAATTCGATCCTACAATGGATAACCTGTTCTGTTTTGACAAACGAAGGTTCGACTTCCATTCTCTGAACCTTGATGATGTGATGAGGCTGCGTAAGAGCAAGGGTCACGAGACAGCCGGGTCCCGGGATAATCTCATTGTAATACACAATAAGTCGTGCATCGGTGTGCTCGACATGCGTGATAACAGCATCATATCCACCCGAACTTTTAGTTCCAAGATGAACGACGATCACCATCTTTTTTTCGAAATCAACACTGGGTACGGAAGATTCTTTGCCGGCATTTAATTCCCAGAACTCATTCCATGTAGTCTCATCTCGGATGGTCATAAGTCGCTCTTCAGCAATGCCGGACCTCACACCATGTGCAATCGTTTCAAAGCTCACCCTTTCAGACTCAGTCTCAACCACAACCACCTGTGCATGGAAGGGACTCCCAGAAGTATCAAACTGACCAAACACATGAACCCTGTCTCCTTCCTTTATGGATTCGAAAGGAATAGGTTCAATTTCGAGGTGACCATCCTTTCCAGAATGGATTCGGATAATCACCGCCTCAGGCAGTACATGTACCAAGATAATCTGTTGGAGTATAGGCAAACACAGGGGTTCACATGGTAGTATTATTGCTAAACGGAAGGTTCGTTCTTCCAGATTAAGTTCATGGACCGAGCCTTCATAGTCTATCAGTTCCGCCTTATCCGGTTTTACCACAATCACAGCAGCATGCAGTATTCCTATAATTAGGTCTTCTGTAGGAACACCTAGACGATCCAGTACACCTTCGACCAAGACCCGTTTTCCGGTAACGAGATCACCACAAGTCAAACGTTTATGTGTACCTGCCTCAAAGATCAGGGTTTCATTATGCAACTGAACTTCGATATTGACCTCAGTAATTGGCAAGGGGACTCCAGATTGGATCGATTGGGGATCGGGAACTGGGATATCCATCTGAACTGAATCAACGCGAAGGATAAAGCGATCGCATACAGGATCATCAACACCAACAACAATTGATCCATGGAGGCGAATAAAGTCTTCTCCAATTTCAATTAGTCGAGCCTGAATACGAAATCCATCTTCAAAAGAAAAAAGGCCTCGAACATTCACATGCTGTCCAACTGCAAGCGAATCGAAACTGCCCGGCAGCCCACTGGCCTCAAAAATACGGGTATCCTCGGATACAACGACACGGATCAGGTGACGCGTGTCATTGTCCTCTTCCACAATAGGTTTATCGCTCAAGTCCAGGTCATGGAAGATCGGGTGGGAACGCCTAAGAAGAAAAGAACGGGTCTCTGTACTAATAGATACGACCTCACCATCTACAAATATGGTTCGCTCAATCATCTTGTCCAGAACTTCCACAAAGACCACCGGCCGGAACTGATACTTAAATGCCGATGAGAGATGAATCAGAATTGATTTTTCGGCATCCAGATCAAGCCTGAGAACCAAAGTCTCACCTGGTGATACCTGGAAAGGATGTTCGGGCACAAGATCTACCTTGCCACCCGCCACCAAGTGGATATGGGTACTGGGAATCCGACACGGATCCATTGGGTCGATTTGGTCGATTGGATCACAAATGATTTTGAAAAACTCGGGGTCGCTCACACGAAGCCGGATCTTATTGTAGGTGCTTGCCGGAACACCTTCATGAATCATAAAGAGGTCCTCAACTTCTTGAAGAGCCAGCAAATCAATGCGGCGTTCACCACTAAAAAGAATAACAGGCTCCCCCCCGTCGGATAAGAGGCTGACCTCATTGACGGTCACATTGACCTTTGAAAACTCCTCTGTTGGCCCATCCGTTAGCAACAGGGCAACTGTACCGGTTTGGGTTGACCCAGTACTGTCTGATGATCCGCACGCGGTGATCAAGCTACCTAAGATGAGTCCAAAGCCTCCAAACAGCATGAAAAATTTATTAAAATATTTAACGAAATCCATGAGCTGCCTCCCTTACCATTAAAGTGTTTTACATCATTAGCGACCCAAAGGTTATAATACCCTGCAAAGAATATACCCTCCCTCTCGCTCAGATAGATTATTGTTAATTTTCAATAAGGTATATAAAAACCAGCGAAATGTATAGTATTTGAACATGAAAAACTTCGCATTTTTTCTGTAAAAAGTTCTCCTTCCTTCCCCCTGCATCCTCATCTAACCCGCATGACTGAAAATTTTAAGCGGCAGGGCTTGCCTGAGTTGGTCTAAGGCTACCGGGTCACCTTTTTCCACAAGAACCAGGATTTTCCCAGCCTGCTCCACTAAGGCTGCAATGGCTAGACCTCTGTGAGTCTTTCCAAAATGTGCGAGCCTGTGCCGGCCATCTTTAAAGAGCTTGATCGCACTAAGCCGATGACCCTGCTCTAGGTGGTACAGGGCTGTGGCCAGGCTGATGATCCCTTGGAGAAATTCCTTAGTCGTTGCCTTCTCTTCTCTCCAGAATCCTTCCAGGAACTCATGGCATTCAAAATAAAGACCTTGATTAAAAAGCAACGCCCCAAGCTTTATCGCCCAATCAAGATCTTTAGATTCACCAGATATTTTATCCGCCTCCGAGAAAACCAACTGATAAGCCGTGATTCTCGCCCAGAGATAATCCAGTTCTTGTTGAAATTGCGGCAGAAGATCTATCTGCACCTCTGTCTTAGCTCCATGAATACCCTGAACTGAAAAGATACCGAAATCAGATACATCGGATAAAATCTGTTCTTTGGATTGAGAAATCTCTTCCAAGGTGATCCGGGTGGTCCCACGTATTTTTGCTGTCTGGCAATAGATCGACAGGAACTTCAAGAGATCCATTTGATCTTTCCCCTGAAGCCCTTCCAGTAAAATCTCACTTAGACGATTTCTGAACTTCAGATTCACTCATTTGCCTCTGTTAATTTCAAGTAAGCTCAAACGCCATCTTAACATATCATGCTTGCAAGTACACCTCTATTGGGACTAAAATGACAAACAGACAGGCCTCACAGCAAAATTATTGACCAATGGGTCCTATAGAAGAAATCAAACAGCGGATAGCTGAAGCACAAGCTATTACCGTACTGACAGGTGCGGGAATATCAGCTGACAGCGGAATTCCTACCTTCCGGGGAGAAGATGGATTGTGGCGAAACTTCAGGGCTGAGGATTTAGCCACACCGGCGGCCTTTGCCCGAGACCCCCACTTGGTATGGGAGTGGTACGACTGGCGCAGAGGACTAATCGCTTCCAAGTCTCCCAATGCCGGGCATCACACCCTGGCAGAGATAGAAAAGCGTTGCAACCGCTTCACCCTGATCACCCAAAATGTGGATGGGTTTCATGCTCTGGCCGGGAACCGCAATCTTGTGGAGCTTCACGGCAATATCTGGAAGGTGCGTTGCACTCAGTGCAGAGCGGTCTCGATCAACCGGGATGTTCCCATCCAGATTCTACCTTATTGTAAGGATAACAACGGCAGTTGTGGTGGGTTGTTGCGACCCCATATTGTCTGGTTTGGCGAGTCTCTGGATACACAGGACATTGAAAAAAGCATGACCGCCCTTCAGTCTTGCGATGCCATGTTAGTGATCGGGACATCAGGAGTGGTTTGGCCAGCGGCTTCTTTTGCTGAGATTGCCAAGTCCGCTGGAGCCTTTGTGGTGGAGGTTAATCCTAATCCTTCAGTACAAAGCCATCTGATGGACGAAGTTCTGGTAGGAAGGGCATCAGAAGTTCTACCCCGACTTCTTTGAGGTGCTTTGCTTCTCCACCTCGGTGAGTGCCTCTTCAAAGACAGAGAGGGCTGTATCGGCCTCCTGCCGGCCGATGATAAGAGGAGGCATGAACCGTACGACATTCTGGCCGCATCCCAGGATCAACAGTCCCTTTTGGAAGCACCGCTGGACAAGCTGGTTTCGCTCCTTAACGGCCATTTCTTTTGTCTCCCGGTCCCGCACAAGTTCGATGCCGATCATGAGCCCCTTGCCCCGCACATCCCCAATGAGGCGATGGGATTTTTGCATCTTCTGGAGTCGATCCATTATGTAGCTTCCCATCAAGTTGACATTGCCCATAATTCCACCCAGCAGCAGGTCCATGGTGACAAGTGCCGCTTCGCAAGAAATGGGATGGCCACCAAAGGTATTGGCATGAGAGCCGGGGCCCCAGTCCATGATCTTTGAAGGGGCAATGGTGGCTCCCAACGGCATACCGGAAGCAATTCCCTTGGCCAAGGCAATAATATCGGGTACCACGCCATAATATTCCGAGGCCAATATCTTCCCTGTGCGGCCCATACCCGTCTGGATTTCATCCGTGATATACAGAATTCCGTATTCCTTGGCCAGTTCCGACAGGCGCTGATGGTATTCAAGAGGAGGAACCACGTAACCTCCTTCTCCTTGAATGGGCTCCACTACAATACCTGCCACCTCTTCAGGTGAAACCGTGTGCCGGAATACTGTATCCTCAATAGCAGACACACAGGCAATATCACATTCGGGATACTTAAGATTATAAGGGCATCGATAGCAATAACCGTAGGGAACATGGATCACTCCGGGTATCAAAGGCCCGAAGTGCTGCCGCTGAACCGGTTTGCTGGCAGTCAGAGACAACGCCCCCATGGTCCTGCCATGAAATCCACCATAAAAGGCAATGAAATAAGATCGACGGGTATGATGGCGGGCCAACTTGATAGCCGCCTCAATGGCTTCTGCCCCGGAATTACTTAAAAAGGTTCGCTTGGATCCTGAGCCTGGCATCACGGCAGCCAGTCTCTCGGCCAGACGGATCTGGGAAGGATAGTAGAAATCGGTGCCGGAAAGATGGATGAACTTCTCCGCCTGCTTTTGAATCACCTCTACCACCTTGGGATGGCAATGGCCCAACGGGTTTGTGCCTACCCCTGAGGTAAAATCCAAAAAGCAGTTTCCATCCACATCGTACACCAGATTGCCCTGCGCTCTATCGATGACAAGGGAGTATACCCGGGTGTAAGATCGGGAAATGACCTCCTCATCTCGCTCCACCCATCTCTTCGCGTTCTGACCGGGAGGGGTTCCTTTTATTTTTGGAAAATGATTTTTTCTCATTGCAGTATCAAGACCTGATGCACTCTTTCATTATAACCTAAGAAGTGAATTTCAGAAAGTCGATGAAGATAAGGAGAGGAGGAAGTGATCAGGAGTGATGGCGTGTTTCCAACTTTCGGAGCCAGCGATAACTGCGTTTTAAGGCCCGCGCAGCTTTGGTCTTGTTACCTTGATGTTCGCAGACGGCTTTCTGTACAATGCATTCCTCAATACGTTTAAGAAGGCCGGATAACGACCCTTCCTGGTTAAGACTGCGTTGAACCATGTTCCAGTCTGTTTGATCCAGTAATTCCAGGAGACCATGGGTATCCGATACCGATCCAAACTCAGGGACAGACTGTAATTCCAAGGAAAGATGCGCAGGAAGAATCAATCCATCGGGCTTGGCCAGGACCATAGCCCGCTCAATCACATGCCGCAGTTCCCGTATATTCCCAGGCCATGAATAATTGAGTAGATGCTTAACAGCCTCAGGAGAGATCCCAGATATGGCTTTTTTAAATCGGGGGCGCAAGGTTTCAAGAAAATGCTCCGCCAAGACCGGAAGATCCTCCAGGCGCTCTCGCAATGGAGGGAGTTTCACTTCAACCACATTCAAACGGTAATAAAGGTCCTTGCGAAAGCGACCCTGAGCCACCAACTCTTTCAGCTCCTGATGGGTTGCAGCGATCAGCCAGACATCTATCTTGGTTTCCTCTCTTCCCCCAATTCGCTGGACTTCCCCTTCCTCAAGTACTCGTAAAAGTTTAATCTGCATGGCGGATGAGATCTCTCCAATCTCATCCAGAAAGAGAGTGCCACCATCTGCCTGTTCAAACCTGCCTTGATGGCGGGCCACAGCCCCAGTGAATGCTCCCCGCTCATAACCAAACAGTTCACTCTCCAAAAGACTTTCGGCCAGAGCACCGCAATTGATTGCAAGAAAACGTTGGCCCCGCCGCGGGCTATTATAATGAATCGCTTTGGCAGCCAGTTCTTTGCCTGTTCCGGTCTCACCCAAAATCAATACGGTCGTATCTAATTGTGACAGGCTTTCGAGAAGGGAAAAGAGTTCCAGCATTTTAGGGCTTATTCCGATCAGATGACCAAAGCGGTTTTTCTCCTGGACTTCTTGGCGCAAATGGAAGTTTTCGGCCTGAAGCCCCCGGTTTTCCGTTGTGTACTGAAGGAGCTGAATCTGGCTTTCCTTAAGGGAGTTAAGATGTCCCAAAAGATGCTTGGCCCGGTTTAAGGAGGGCTGTTGCTCAGATTCCCTTATCTCGAAGGGCGGCCTTTCTCTCCATGTCAGCCGGTAACGGCTGTAGGCAGCATTAAAAATCTGCCCCTCTTGTAAGGACCACCGAAGACCCTCTGACTCCAGAATGCCTCCCCGTGTAACCCGATAGGCCTTATAGGCCTGCTGGGCCTCACCACGAATACGAGAGCGAGTGTGAATCTTGGGACTTAAGATCTGGACCTGATTCTTCTGAGGCTGAACAATGGGTATAGGCAAAACGGGAAATCCCGTGTTTTGCAAACGCAGAAGCTGCTCGGTCTCCAGGTAGACTGCCTCGGCCTCGACGACTTTCTTTCCTGAACGATCTTCACGGATCAAGATGGTCTGGGGATTGACCTCCGCCTGATAACCGCTAAATTCCTTCACGATGTCCTCCAGCCGCAACTGGGAAATTTCTTCCTCACAGTGGCTGGACTCCACAAAATGATATAGACGTGGGAAACCCTCCATATGCCCCTGTACAAACTGACTATTGGCCAACACAGGGTGTACAAAATCTTCATAGTAGGAAAGAATCACCACTTCATGCCCCTCATGAGATTGGGGCTCACAGGTCTGCAACTTGAGATAGTTGGTATAGACACCGGCCCAGTGATCTGAAAAACCCAGTGTGAGTTGAACATCCTGGAGCATTTCTGTAATCATCTCAAAGACAAAAGGTAACCTTGGATTAGAGGGGTCAAAATAGTCCAGGGTAGCAAGATAGGCAAGGTCTTTCTTTCGAGTCAGCCTCTCTCCTGCCCGTATCAATTCCTTCAGAAAACTGTGGGGAAACCAGTGATTGCTGTCCCGCAGGAAAGCCTTGGGATCTTTGGGAGGATGAAAACCTTCTTCGGCACTAATAATTCCGGCGTAGTTTATCTTTTTCTCATCAGAAGGATAATGCCGCTCAAGATAGCTGATCAGGATATTACACAGAAAGCCCGTCACCCATGGAGTCTTCAGTCCCATGTCCAAATCTACGTAATGAGTGAGGAATCAGTGGCAGCACGAAGCCGTTCAATGCCTTCCTTACAGTATCCTAGAGAAAGCCATTGGCAATCTCCGCAGATTCCGTCCAGCATCTCACCCCGCGCCCGAGATCCAATCCGTTGTAACACCTCTGCCCAGGTTATTTCCTGGCCAACCCTCAGGCCCAACAGATCCAAAACCTGCCGGTCCTGAGACACAATATGCTGCTCAAAATCCGGCCCCCGGAGTGTACAGCCGACAGGCTCGCTTTCCTTCAAATTCGGACAGGCGGCACAGAAAAGATCTGGACTGTCCGTAACCCGAACCCGTGTCTTGGGATGTGACTGGAGACGGGTGTGAATTACTGCCATGTTATCAATAAAATCTGGGCTATACCCCTCTCCTCGAAAGCCTTGAAGGCACAGGAGGGTATGTCCACGTATGATCACAGGATTGGCTTGACTCTCAGAAGACTTCATTAAAACAGAGATTTCAGGGGTTTTCATCATGTCAGCCTAGTATAATCACGTTTAAACCGCTTTGTCAAATTAGAGGCAGCATTTCCGCAAACCTAGGTCAGTTGACAACCTACCAAGGCGAGCTACACTTAAAAAAGACACATAAAGGGGTCTTCTATGTCCCAAAAAGCAACATCCATAACCATTATTGGTCTGCTCTCATGCCTGGTCATCATCCTGGCAACGCTCATCCTGCTTGACCTAAAGCATCCAAGCCCACAGAAACAGTCTATCAGCAATACCGGCATTCCGCCTGGAGATGAGATGGCCTCCAATTCAGTCACTCAGGAAATCTCTCTATCAGCAGTTGCTAAGCTAGACAATCCTCCGACCCAACCCGGACAGGCACAGATGGAGAGTCAAGAACTTAAACCCAATATATCCGTTTCCACATCAGATAGACATCCCGTTCCACAAAACAGTGCCCAGGTGGCTGATCAGAAGCTCTATGAGAAAGTATCCACTTTGACCCACCAGAATCGAGACGAAGAGGCCATCGAAATACTTCAAAAGATGATTAAGCAGGACCCCAACGATCTGCGGGCCTACACTCTATTGGGTGAGCTGCATTATCAAAACGATCGACTGCCCCAGGCCATTGAGGCATGGGAAAAGGTGCTAGAAATAGACCCTTTTAATGAAGGCCTCAAGGCCATGTTGGCCAAAGCCCAGCGAGAGCGTAAGGCTCACAGTGAGTTTACTCATGAAGTAACACGACATTTCAGAATCAAGTTTGAAGGCTCCGAGAACAGGGATCTCTATAAAACCGTATTGGATACACTGGAAGAGGCCTACAATGAGGTGGGGAAAGTTCTCTCCTTCTATCCCGACCATGAAATCATCGTTTTTCTTTATACCGAGCAGCAATTTTTTGATGTGACACGCGCTCCTGCATGGAGCGGAGGTATTTTCGATGGAAAGATAAGAGTACCGGCAAAGGGATACGAAGACTATTTGGGAAGGCTCAGGCAGATCCTCTTCCATGAGTATACGCACGCCGCCATTCACCAGATGACACAGCCAGGGGCCTCCAAAGTAGGCAGAAAAATGGCTTCTGGAGTCCCAACCTGGTTGCACGAGGGGATCGCCCAGTATATGGAACCCGATGGAATGCAGGAGAATGTAGACCTGCGTCTTGAGAAATGGGTTAAGCAAGGGGTTTTTCTGGATCTGTGGAGATTGCAAGGCTCTTTTCTGGGATTTAACACCCAGCTGGCTGGCCTAGCCTATGACGAAAGCCTGTCGGCTGTTAAGTTCATGATTGATGAATTCAGCCCATACAGCGTTCAAAAGCTGCTGACTGCCCTGGCCCAGCAAAAAGATATGGATGAGGCTATGCGGGAGGCCATCTTCATTTCCTATGAGGAGTTTCAAACTCGCTGGGAAGAACACCTGAAATCATTATCATAAATATAACCAATTCACAGGAGAACATTCATGGATAAGAAACGCAGGTATCAACGTGTGACCTTCAGCGCATTAACAGAAATACTGCTGTCTGAAGAAGACACATTGATCCATGCCTATCCTTTCAGCGCTGGCTATGGAGGAATGGGAGTGTATACGCTGCGGCCCATCTCTATTGGTCAGGAGGTCACAGCCAGGATTTTCTTAAACCTGGGAGATGGAAAGAAGGTCACGGACACCATTACCAGCATTGTGAAGTGGTGTGATTTGATGGGCGGCATGTACAGATTGGGAATCGAATTTAAAGACATTAATCCCAAGGAACACAAGCCATTACTCGCCTATCTCAAGGGATCATCAAGCCAACAGTGAAGTGATGATCCCCTTCTCCATAGCCTATATTTCTAGTATAGAGGATTGCTGAGGAATCAACCGGTAGACTGTACTGGCGCGTTGCTAGTCGAATTGGTACCATCTCCTAGCTGACCAAATTGATTATCACCCCACGCCCAAGCAGTCCCGTCACTCTTTAAAGCAAGACTGTGATTACCTCCCGTTGCGATGGCTTCTGCATCTGTCAACCCACTCACTTGAACTGGAGTGTTGCTGGCTATGTTGTTACCATTTCCTAACTGACCGAGTTGATTATCACCCCACGCCACAACACTCCCATCATTCTTTAAAGCAAGACTGTGATCCCCTCCTCCAGCAATGGCTGTCACTCCACTCGTCAATCCGCTGACCGCTACTGGACTATTGCTACTGTTATTATTGCCATTCCCTAACTGACCTGAAAGATTATCCCCCCATGTCACAACACTCCCATCACTCTTTAAAGCAAGACTGTGATCCCCTCCTCCAGCAATGGCTGTCACTCCACTCGTCAACCCACTGACCGCTACTGGACTATTGCTACTGTTATTATTGCCATTCCCTAACTGACCTGAAAGATTATCCCCCCATGTCACAACACTCCCATCACTCTTTAAAGCAAGACTGTGATCGCTCCCTGACGCAATGGCGATTACGCCACTCGTCAACCCACTGACCGCTACTGGACTATTGCTACTGTTATTATTGCCATTCCCTAACTGACCTGAAAGATTATCCCCCCACGCCACAACACTCCCATCGCTCTTTAAAGCAAGACTGTGATCGCTCCCTGACGCAATGGCTATTACGCCACTCGTTAGCCCACTCACCTGAACTGGAGTATTACTGGCCGTGTTAGTACCATTCCCTAGCTGGCCAGTAGCATTATCCCCCCATGCCACAACACTCCCATCACTCTTTAAAGCAAGACTGTGATCGCTCCCTGCCACAATGGCTATTACATTATTCGTTAGCCCACTCACCTGAACTGGAGTATTACTGGCCGTGTTAGTACCATCCCCTAGCTGGCCAGTAACATTATCCCCCCACGCCACAACACTCCCATCGCTCTTTAAAGCAAGACTGTGGCTGCCTCCTGCCTCGATGGCCGTTACCGAGAAGCTTGGGGACAAGGGATTTGAACCCGTTGAAGAAAGGGATCCCCCTCCACTGCTACAGGAGAAAATCAGAAGTGAACAAGCAAAACAGATGGCGAAAGAAGTGATCTGACTTGGAACGCTATAACGATTTAGCTTCATCACCCAAAACTTCTCACATTACATTGGAAGCATCCTAAGAAGCTTTTGTTGTCAGCTCCTCGTGGCAGTGTTTACAGATTTTCTGCCCGTCCTGTTCCACGAATCGCCCGATATGGGTATGTTCCCCACAACGGGCACAAGGTTCGGCCTTGTATTTTCCCACCTTGGGCGGAGCAGGCATGGTGACCCGTTTGATGGTGAAAATGGTCTCCTCCGGCGCCCGAAGGATCTCCTTGATCTTGGAATTAAGCTCTCGTTGAAAGGCTTGCTGTTCCTCCGGGGTACCCTGGGGAGAGGTGGCCTGCTTTCGCCGTTTACCAAAGGACCCATCCTGGTCAAAGGTCTCCCAATATTTGCAATAAATTCGTACGGCATTGCCAGTTTTGGTGTTGAGGAGAATATAAACCGGTTTACCTGTACCCGCCATGATCAGGTTCCGCTTGCCCAGGGTACATCCTGTAAACTCCTGAATAGCGTCCACGGCACAGGTTTCATTCTCAACAATGGCTACGACATCTTTAAGGTTTTTGGCCTCGGCGCCCATTTCTCGCAGCGCGGTTTTGGCAATACGGTAGCCCATTGCAATGTCCAGGCACAAATGTCTGTGAAAATCCACCACGTCTTCAAAGCTTTTTTCCATGTTAGGCTCCCGTGTTAAAGGAACAATAGGTTATTATAAAAGTGTAAACTATCTGAGGTTTTAATTGCAAGTAGGCCCTAGCAATATTGATCTTATCCCATCAGCATGATACAGTGATTCCATGTTTCTGGAAGTGGAAGAAAACCCCAATTGCAAAGGGATGGACATGATGCGCTTTAAGGAGCTGGGCCCTCCCAAAAGGCTCAAACAGGTCCGTCTCTATGACCGAAAAGACCAAGGAGAATGGTGTCAGATCACTGGATGGACCAACGAAGAAGGCGGCCCCCTTTGCCCTGCTTATGCCAGACCTATTGAGGATTCAGGCATCGGGATGGCTTATCTTATCTATGGAGGCAATTATGGAATCCGGCTAAAACCGGTCGAGATGGATGAAACATGGAATTTAAGCAGCCCTCATCAATGGGGAGAACCTCATTTGGTCCTGACCAGCCCTCAAGACTTGATGTTTGAAGAAAAACCAGAGCTGGAGAAAAAATGAAGGGTGATCTTCTGGCCCTGGATCAGGGAAGCACCAGTTCCCGTGCCATGATTTTCAATCATCAGGGAAGGCTCAAGGCCCACTCCCAGGTCAAACTCTCCACCCTGCTCCCCAAACCAGGCTGGGTGGAACACAATCCCAAACAACTTCTTTCAAGCCAATTATCCGCTGTAAAACAGGTCTTAACACAGTTGGGACGCCACAGCAGAGCGCCCATCGCCTTGGGAATTACCAACCAGCGATCCACGATCCTGCTTTGGGAACGGGCAACCGGTCGCACCCTGACACCCGCCATCAGCTGGCAGGACAGAAGGGCTTCAGAATTATGCAGATCGCTTAGCCATCCCTCAAGTTCAGAGACAGCCGACCGGATTCGGCAGAAGACAGGGCTTCGACTGACTCCCTACTACGCCGCTCCGAAACTGGCCTGGCTTCTTGAACATATCCCTGGAACAAGAAAACGGGCTGAACGGGGGGAGTTACTGTGCGGCACGGTAAACACTTACCTGATCTGGCACCTCACAGACGGCAAGATCCATGTCACGGACCACACCAATGCTGCCCGCATGCTACTCATGAACCTCTCTACATTGAACTGGGATCAGGAACTCCTAACCCTCTTTGGAATTCCAGGGCAAATCCTTCCACGCATTGCGTCCACTTGCGAATACTTTGGCGATGCGAAAATTGGAAATCATCAAATCCCCATTTTTTGCAGTATTGGCGATCAGCAAGCGGCCAGTGTTGGATTGGGATGCATTGAGAAGGGAGATCTAACCCTCAATTACGGGACGGGAGGTTTCCTCTTACTCAACACAGGCAATCAGCCACAATCCCAACCTGGACTGCTGACCAGCATGGCCTGGTCCTCTCCCAAAAAAGTTTCCTATCTCCTGGAGGGTACCGTCAACAGCGTGGGTTCTGCACTGGACTGGCTCAGAGGAAGCTTGGGAATATTTAAAAGCGTCGGCGAAATTCCTCGCCTCTATAAACAATCAAAACATCCGGTTTTTGTGATTCCCTCACTGGCTGGCCTGGGAGCACCTCATTGGCGTGAAGACGTACCGACTCTCTTTTTCAATATCCATCGGGAGACACAGCGTGCCGATCTGGTTCGCGGCATGGTGGATGGAATCGCCTTCTTGATGATGGACATTTTACAAGCTATGAAAACATCAGATTTGAACCAGTTTGGACGTCTTAGAGCCGGAGGAGGCCTGGCTAATTTTGACGTTCTGCTCCAGTTTCAAGCAGACCTGTTCCAGTCACCCATTAAACGACCCCTCAACGTGGAGGCTACCGCCTTAGGAGCCGCATTCCTAGCCGGTCTCGGCTCTGGCGTATGGTCCGATCCCTTGCAGATTCATGAAATGGTTAAGAAGGGGAAAATATTCAGACCCAAAATTTCTAAACAGAAAGCCGATCAACTCTACCATCAATGGAAAAAACTTCTTAACCTCTGCCTCCAATAGTCCTCAGAATTTCTCTCAGCGTCAGTTGACTCAGCCCCAAAATGGTATTATAGATAAGAGAACCACCAGATAAAAAGGAGATCGTATTCATGAAAAAAGTTTTTAAACATCTGGAGACAAAGTTGATTCATGCGGGGGAGCCAGAGCCGCGAATTCAAGGCGCGGTCATCATGCCGATTTTCCAGTCTGCCATGTTTGAATATGCGGGTGAAACCAATTATCACGATCTAAAATACATTCGCTTAAATAACACCCCTAACCACATTGCCCTGCACCAAAAGCTGGCGGCTTTGGAAAATGCCGAGGCAGCTTTGGTGACCGCCAGCGGCATGGCGGCTATCTCCACTGCACTTTTGACCGTTCTATCATCAGGCGATCACTTATTGGCCCAGGACTGTCTGTACGGCGGCACTCATGATTTCATCACGAAGGATTTTAACAGCTTTGGGATGGCTTTTGGTTTCATCAATGGCAACGACCCAGACTCTTGGAAAAAGAAATTAAAACCTCATACCAAGGCTATTTATGTTGAAACCATGACGAATCCCCTGCTTCAGGTGGCTGACCTGAAGGCTGTGGTGGAGTTTGCCAAGAACCATGATCTGATTTCGATGATTGATAATACCTTTGCTAGCCCAGTCAATTTTCGCCCGCCGGAATGGGGGTTTGATCTTTCGCTGCATAGCTGCACCAAATACCTCAATGGTCATTCGGATATCGTGGCCGGGGCTGTGATCGGTCGGGCCGATCTGGTCAAAAAGATCACCCACAAGCTCAACCATCTGGGCGGATCACTGGATCCCCATGCAGCCTTTCTTCTTCAGCGAGGAATGAAAACACTGGCGGTGCGCGTGAAATACCAGAACGAGAGTGCACTCAAAGTTGCACAATTCTTAGAGGAGCAGCCATCAATCGCAAAGGTCAACTATCCCGGACTAAAAAGTCATTCCCAGCACAAGCGGGCCCGCGAATTATTTGAAGGCTTCGGGGGTGTGTTGAGCTTTGAGATGAAAGGAGGCGTCAAGGCAGCAGAGCGTTTTATTCGCAGAACCACATTGCCCATCGCTGCCCCAAGCCTTGGTGGCATCGAAACATTGATTACACGGCCAGTCACCACTTCTCATTCCGGTCTTTCCCCTGAATACCGAAACAAGCTTGGCATCACCGATAGTCTGGTCAGAGTCTCCCTCGGTATCGAGGCCACCGAAGAACTCATTGAAGACTTCGCCCAAGCCCTCCGAACCTAATACACATCCAATATTCAAGCGTTGATTTTCCCATAGATTTTTCTTGCTCTCTGGTTATTTAAATATTTAACCTTTATAATATGTTATGAATATAACATAAAATTATATTTTAAATTAGTTTTACGCGAAAATCATAGATATTATTAAACATCGATAAATGCAACATTTCCTTCTCCAGACAATTTAGCTCGTTTGCAGAAATCCTCGTCTGATGGCAGAAATGCAGAGTTGAGGCGTATACTTTCCCGTTGCATTGATCCAGGCAATATATTAGTATGTTTGAATGACGCAAGGGCAGCACAAGCACACCAATAACCTCATCCACGAAACCAGCCCTTATCTCCTTCAGCATGCCCACAACCCGGTGGACTGGTATTCGTGGGGACTGGAGGCACTGGAACGGGCCAACACTGAGCAGAAACCTATTTTATTGTCCATTGGATATTCGGCCTGCCACTGGTGCCATGTCATGGAACGGGAATCTTTCGAGAACGAAGAGATTGCTGCCATCATGAATGAGCACTTCATCAGCATTAAAGTGGATCGAGAGGAACGGCCGGATTTAGATCAGATCTATCAGACCGCAGTCCAAATGTTTCTGGGACGCGGCGGAGGCTGGCCCCTCACCATGTTCTTGACTCCCGACGGCAAGCCCTTCTATGGGGGAACCTACTTCCCCCCGGTGGACCGTCACAATCTCCCTGCCTTTTCCCGCGTCCTACTGGCTGTATCAGAAGCCTACAAACAAAAACCCGAACAGGTCGAAAAAACCACCTCGCAAATCCTCAAGGGACTAGACCGTATCTCTGTACTCGCGCCTTCCCAAGATATGATGTCTGTTGAGGTCATTAAGGAAGCTGCACGCGCCCTAGGAGGTTTTTTTGAGCCGGTTGATGGCGGGTTCGGGGGCGCTCCCAAGTTTCCCAATACAATGGCTCTATCCCTGTTTCTGCGATATTACCGGATCACCGGTGATACGACCTTCCTGGACCGCGTGAAGCACACCCTGCGAAAAATGGCTCAGGGTGGAATCTACGATCACCTTGGGGGTGGTTTTCATAGATATTCGGTAGATGAACACTGGCTGGTTCCTCATTTTGAAAAGATGCTTTATGATAATTCCCAGCTCATCAAGCTTTACCTGGAGGCTTATCAAGCTACTGGCGATGAATTCTTTAAACGTATTGCGGTGGAGTCCTTGGCCTATGTCAGACGGGAGATGTGGTCGCCTGAAGGAGGTTTCTACTCCACCCAAGATGCGGACAGCGAGGGGGAGGAAGGAAAGTTCTTCGTCTGGACCCCGGCCGAGGTCATTCAGATTTTAGGAGAAGAAGTCGGCCATCTTTTCTGCCGTTATTATGATGTCACCCACCACGGAAACTTCGAGGGGAAAAACATTCTCCACACAGACCTCCCTGTGGAGGCAATCGCCCAAGAGTTTCACAAATCGCCCGAAGAGATATCCGCTCTTCTTGAGCAGGCCGGTCAAAAGATGTTTCTGGCCCGTGAAAAACGGGTCAAGCCGTTCCGGGATGAAAAGATCCTGACCAGTTGGAATGCCCTGATGATCTCGGCCGCAGCGGAGGCCTATAAAGTTTTGGAAGATCCGGCTTATTTTGAAATGGCCAGAAAATGCACCGAGTTCATCCTACATCGTCTCGTTAAAGACGACCGGCTGCTGTGCACTTACAAAGATGGGATTGCTAAGCTGAATGGTTATCTGGATGATTATGCGTTTTTTATCGGGGCACTTTTGGATTTACATGAAGCAACGTTTGAGAAAAGCTATCTTGGATGGGCAAATCAGTTCGCACAAACGATGGTAGAACAGTTCTGGGATGAAAGCGCCCCTGGCGGATTTTACTTTACTGGAAAGGATCATGAGCCTTTGATTACCCGGACCAAGTCTGGTTATGACCACTCCATCCCTTCCGGGAATGCTGTTGGAGCAATTGACCTGCTTCGTTTATATTATCTTACGGATCAGAATGACTACCACACCAAAGCCGAACAAGTACTGAGGTTATTTTATCAGTCCCTGCAGGAGAATCCCTTCGGTTATGCCAGCATGTTGGCCACTCTGGATTTTAATCTGGAAAGACCCAAGGAAATCGTTTTGGTGGGTCGGCGGGATGCGCGGGAAAACCAGGACCTGCTCAAAAAGATTCACAGCCTCTATCTGCCCAACAAGGTCCTCTTCTTTACAGACCCTGACCACCCCGGCACCGGGAAAATTCCCTCACTGGTCAAGGGAAAGACTCAACAGAATGGCAAGCTCACAGTCTACGTTTGTCACAACTTCACCTGCTCTCTGCCAGTGACGGATTGGGGAGCTTTGAAAGACCTGCTTCTGGTAAAGTAGAAACGCGAGGTCTATGGCGAAGCTAGAAGTCATCACCATGAAGGAAATCAATGCTGTTTTCGAGGTCACTGATCGGCTTGGAATTTCCCGTGAGGCTGTCGAGATCCCCCTCTCCCCTACCCATCCTGGAAGTGTGAACCTTCTTCTCAATGGAAAGTACGAAATTGTGGTGGATTCTGATGTTCCTCTGGAACAATGGATCTCAACCATGGAAGAGATGATTAAGCAATTAATGGGGTGATTTCCAATCCCATGTCAGAGAGAGAATCTACCGGTGTTATAGACTTAATCGAAGAAGAGGATAAAACCGCTAAAGGATTTCCCTGGTGTGTGATCCTGTTCAATGATGAAGTTCACTCTTTTGATGAGGTTATACTACAGGTCCAGAAGGCCACCGGGGTCAGCCTCAAAACCGCCTTCGAGATCACCCTGGAAGCTCACACCATGGGAAGGGCTGTCTGTTTTAGCGGTCCTCTGCCCGATTGCGAAAGAGTGGCAGGAATCCTCAGGCAGATCGATCTTCATGTAGAGATAGAACAGACCTTAGAATAAAAAAGGACGGCAAAATGAAGCCAATAAAGACTAGGGTGCATAAGCTGCTTGAAAGTGGGGAAGTCATCATCTTTCCTGGTGTGTACGATGCCATGGGAGCCAAGATTGCGGCCCAGGTGGGGTTTGAACTTCTGTTCATTTCCGGCTACAGCGTGGCAGCCACTCAGCTCGGTATGCCGGACTTTGGTTATCTCACCCAGACCGAAATGATCCACGTGGCACGGCGTGTGTGTAAATCAGTAAAGCCGCCCATCATTGTGGATGCAGATACTGGTTATGGAAATCCCCTGAACGTGATCCGGACCGTGAATGAATTGATCGATGCCGGTGCTGCCGGGATGTTTCTGGAAGACCAGGTCTGGCCTAAACGGTGCGGCCATATGCGCGGGAAGAAGATCATTCTTCTAGAAGAGCATGTCCAGAAGATTCGGGCTGCCGTGGACGCTAGAGACGGAAGGGACTTTTTCATCGTGGCGCGAACCGATGCCCGCCAAGTTCATGGCTTAAGAGAGGCCATACGGCGGTGCAAGGCCTACAAGAAGGCTGGGGCTGATGCTCTGTTCATTGAGGCCCCTCAGTCCGCCAAAGAACTTGCCCAGATCGCCCGAGAGCTGGAGCCCCCCCTCGTAGCCAATATGCTGGAGGGAGGAGTCACCCCTCTACAGTCCAGGGAGGAACTTAAGCGATTAGGCTTTCATTTGGTGGTCTATCCCCTCACCGGTCTCTATGCCAACGCCCGGGCAATGACCGAGGTGCTGACCCACTTGATGAAAACAGGAACGACCAAAGACATCCTGTCCCAGCTCCACACCTTTAATCACTTCCATGACTTGATTGATCTGGACTCTTACTATTCCCTGGACAAAAAATATTCCGTTTAATGTTACTTGATCAACTGTTCAAAGAGCTTTTTCTTAAGTTTTTTGACCGACTCCTTCTCAATTGTTTTAGCATCCACAGTTACTGAGGGCTTATCCAACATGCCCTTGACACGGAGCGGAACATTCAATCGGCCTTCCTTAATAAAAAGCATACCTGCCAAGCCTCCCTCGTGGACCATTCGACTCAGGTCTTCAGAAAGGATCATTTCTCCCTGAAGATCCAGTCGCTGATCCAATCCTACGGTTCCACGGGCCTTGAGGTCAAACTCCTTGGCAATCATGTTTAGCGAGTCCCAATGAATATTCCCCTGCTGGATTTTGAATTTACCGTCCAAAACAGAAAAAGCCGTCACGGAGTCTCCCTTTGATATGGAAGACTGGGGAGAGGACCGCCCAAAAATCTGAATAGCTGTGAGCACCTGTTCCAGAAGTCGGCTCTTAGGCAGCTGCCCGTCTACGATTTTTACTGTCCCCTGGCCCAGGAGGTTCCGAGAAATAGTACCCCAATCGGTTCCCGCCCCCTGAAGGGAAAATTCCATCCTCGCGATTCCTGTGAGTATACCCTTTGTGGACGACAAAGCATCCAGGGCTTGTCCGACTTGCAGGTCTTTGATCTCCAGATGACCCTGGAACGGCCTGGTATCGGGAGAGAACCTTGACATTCCCGACGCAGTCACCCGTCCACCAAAAATCTTGGCCGCAAGTGATGAAACCACTACTTTATCCTTATTGAGCTCGATCTTTCCAGCAAGCTCCGAAAGGTTAATACCCGATGGCAAGTTTCCTTGTGCCAAGCCGGTGAAGTCCTCTGAAAAGAGATGGTGTGAAGACAGATTAAACACCCAGTTTTGATGTTGCGCACCTCCATCTATTTTAAGATCGCTTTTACCGTTCTTTAATTCAAGGTTCACTTTCTTGGGTTGTAGGTCCGGGGTGAGTGGACCAGCTTGCGCAGTGAGTTCCACGCGCCCAGATGGAGACTTTTCTATTGAAGCCTTCACACGAGCCGTTTTATTTAGACCGAGGCCAGTGATGGCCAGGTCTAAATCTCTCATCTCGTATTGCGGAGATGTTGCTGGCTGATTGGAGTGTTTGAAATAACTCACCTTGCCGCGTTTGATCTCCAGGCGATCAAGTCCCAACAGACCCAGGAGCTGACCTGGACCTGAGGATGACGCACCAGGGGAGGTGGGGGGTGACGGAGATGAGGGGTTTGAACTGCCAATGGTGGTCGCATTCAGGACACCTTGCGTATTTTCAACCAGGACCACCTCCGGCTTCTTCAGAGTCATGGACACCATCTCCACCTGTCGGCGTAAAAGCGGAAGAAGACGCAGACGGATGGTCAAGTCCTCCGCGGAGAAAAATGACCCTTGAGAGAACGAAGGATCATCCTGGATTCGGACCTGTTTGAGCTTCACTCCGATCCCTGGCCACAGACTCAAGCCGATCTGGCCGATCTCTACTTTTCGGTTAAGGTTTTTCTCAATGATTGAAAGGATGCGATCTTTTTGGGAGTCCAGATTAATCAGTAGGGGTAAAAGTAAGATTGCAATGAGGAGGAAAAGGAGAAGACCCACAATGCCCCATACCCATTTTCTCATCCACACCTCATCAGGAAGATCATCAGCTTTCCAGATACTCCCTGGCTGTTGTTAACGCAGCCAGGGTAGCGGGGAAACCGGTCAGGGCCATAGCCAACAGGATAGAATGATAGATCTCATTATCATGCGCTCCAGCTTTTTTTGCCTTGGAGATATGGGCAATCAGCCCTCCCTCCCGGCCCAGGGCGGTAGAGATGCCAATCTTGACGAGTTCAATCGTTTTCTTATCTAGAGGACCCTGCTTATCACAGATGTCCTTGAGATCCTGATAAGCCGCCCAGACTTGAGGAAACTTTCTTTTAAATTGATCTAATGTTTCTGGCATGATCCACCCCGCTTTGATAAAATGTTAAACGGTTCGCCCAAAAAGCCAGTAACGATTTCTGGCCACCCAGACATAAGCTTTCCCGGCAAGATAGTACATCCCAGGTAGGGAAAGAATCCAGGCAAGGGGGCAACCCAATGGCAGGATCTTCAACAAATGGCGTACAGCATCCGCCCCTTTCCAGGATTTTCCTCCTCTGTCAATAAAGCGTATGGAATCCAAATACTCGAGGCCGTATAGATCAGGCTGTAGGGCACAGACCTGGGGATCTTCAAAATGCAGGAATCGGATCTCGCGATTTTTTCCCCAGCGACTTACCACATTTTTAGTGGATTCACACAAATGGCAGTTGGCATCATAAATAACCACGGGTAAGCGCGTGGTACTCACTGCAATAGGCTTCGTGCGTAAAAACATCATTCACCCTGCCTGAAGGCAAGATCCCCTGGCTCGAATTACCCGTGGGGATTTACTCAGCGAGCGGAAGCGAGCGAGAGGGGGAGGCTCCATCCGGCTCTGCCGGTGGAGGGGGCGACGCAAGCCCCTATAATAGATGAGTGTGGGAATCATAGCAAGCTAGTCGACTCAAGCGCTGCTTGCAGGACAGAGCAGCACACAAATAAATCGTTAATTTTATATATTTTAACTCTTCCCCTTGAACAGGCGCAGCACCTGCTCTTGGGTTGCAAGAGCAATCCGGGCAGTCTTAAGATTCTCCTCCACATGAATGATCTGCTTCATCCCCACCAGGGCAGTTCCCACACCCGGTGTAGAGCGGACAAACTGAATAGCCCGTTGGGCATCCGTTTCCAGATCATGAAAGACCTCCCTCACCTGAGGAGCAAGATCCCGGGTCAGATGCCGTTGATTGACTGAAGCGGAGACCATGACATAAATCCCAAGATGCTTGGCCGCTTCCAGCAGACTCATTTCCAGTTCACCGATCCGCTGGTTCTTGCTCAAGAAGGCCTCTGGCAGAACCAGATTATAGGGCAACTGAATCACCTTGAAATGGTGACCTTCTCCCCCCACTTCTCGGGCCAGGTTCACCATTTTCTCAAGGGACAGGTAACCCCGAACGCTTGGGGCCCGACGATATCCCTCCCAAGTCGCAGTTCCATACATTTGGATCTTTCCCAACCGGACACTTTCCTCCAGCACCTCAAAGACCAATCGGATACGCCCACTAAAATCCTCCCATGAAATTTGCTCCAGTTGTGTTTCAGGATTGTGGAGGTAATAAATGTCAATACAGGGGAGTCCCATATTTTTCAGGCTCTGATCCAATTGCTGTTGAATATACTGAGGAGTCATACAATGGCATCCGACCACCAGATCCTGAGGGGTGAAGGTGCCTGGAGCAATAAAATTTTCCTGGACATAGGCCCAGGGGTCTGAAGGTGGGGTTCCATCATAGGGCAAAAAACCACCCTTGGTAGAAATCACCACCTCGTTACGCTGAATGTTCCCCCGACGGGCAAGTTCCGAGAGAGCCTGTCCAATGACTCTTTCGCTACGCTGGCAGCGGTAATTGATGGCGGTATCAACGACATTGCATCCCAGTTCCATGGCTCGTATAACAGCTTGCAGGTACATTTTGTCCGCAGCCGCATCAGAGTTTCCCAAATAGGTACCCAGACCTACAGAGGAAACATAAAGGTCACCCATGCGGCGAAAATGGGTAGGGTGAACATTATTTGTAAATCGTTTTTGATATCGATCCGTGCCTTCAGGTGTAGCAAATAAAATATCGCTCATTGTTATATTATGTGGGGACCCGTGCTACCTCGCTAGCGCTGTCGAGCATGCCCCGAAGGGGCGCTATGCGAGAATATCTTTTGATCTTGGCGCTCCGATGCCCCCACACCCCGCGCTCGGGCTGACTAAGTCAGACCCTCGCTAAAATCGTTCGTTCTATGCAGTTATCAAAACTTCTCTACACCATGTCACGACGTCACTGGCTTCCTGAGGCGTGATGGCTGCAAGAGGCTTAGTGAAGACAATAGCATACTGGTCACGATCGGACTCGACACTTTCTTGAAATCCTGCCTGTCTGAGTTTCCACCGGTATCGGTCTAAGCATGGCCGCAACTCCTCACGTGCCACGCGACACAGTTCATCCTCCGACAGATCTTCCGTGGTATCCCCTGAGATCAATGTACGGAGTTCCTCCAGATCAACCTTAAAGGAACAAGTGAGCATCCCGTCAGTTCCCAGGTGCAAATCGTGGCCTTCCTCCCAATCAAAGTGAATCGCCCCATCTTCCGTGGCAGTTTGATGTGAAGATATCCCCTTCTGGACCAATAATCTCTTGACCTGATTTAACCAATCCTCCTGCAATATCATGCCCCCGTTTCCTGTACCTTTTTCTTCCATTGCTCAAGACATTGGCGGTCCTCGTTTAACTTCGGAAGGCCATATTTTACATCAACAGAGACCACCTTTTCCATCGTCTTCATGGCCCGATCAAGATCGCCCTGGGATTCATAGATAAATGCAAGATGGTACCATGCTGCAGCCATGCCCCGTTCGTCGCGCAGCCTTTCATACATGGCCAGGGCGGTCTGACAGCAGGACAGCGCATCTGCATATCGGCGCATGATGAGGTAAGTCTTCCCAAGACTGTTATAGATACCTGCCACACCTGTCTGATCCTGTGCACGTTTCATCAGGGCCAATCCCTGATCAAAGAAAGACAGTGCTCGATCATATTTACCCTGACCCCGATAAATGAGTCCCAGATTACTGAACAACACCGCGACTGCAGCATCTTCATCTAAGGGTTTCAGAATATCCAGTGCCTCTAGGTAATAAGCCTCTGCAAGGTCAAAGTCTCCTGCATCTGCCCGAAGATTTCCCATATTCACTAGGGTTACTCCTACACCCCGATCGTTCCCCATCTGCTTCTGAATCTCAATGACCTCACGGTAATAGGCCAGAGCCTTATCCTGCTGACCTACACTGGCACAGATGTTTCCCAAATTTCCCAGGGTCACCGCTAGATGATGAGTATTGCCAGTCTTTCGATCAAGCTCCAGAGCTTTCTGATAACAGGCAAAGGCCTCTGTGTATTCACCCCGGCTGAAAAAGTCATCACCTTCTTTGTTGAGTTGTGTAGATACCGGCTCCATTTTCCCTCATGATTTTAGAATTAAAACTCATTTTCTTTCCAGAAAGTCCTGAACAGCCTGTCGTCCTCCCGTTAGAATAGAGGTCCCATCTCCCACCAGAACAGAGTCATACAGATATTTTAGCAGAACCCGAATACCCTGCTTGGCCTTGGCCACATCTGCATATTTATCCGCCTGCATGAGATTAAGCTGCCCGGGAGGTTTCCCAATCAATGCATCTCCAAGGAACAGGACGCCCTTCACCCGGCTAAGAAACAGTGCCGTCTCACCGGGAGATTTACTATCCGGCACATGAGCCGCCACCAAACCTCCAGGGAGCCGCTCTCCATCCCGATAGGTCTTGTCTGCTTGAATCTCAATCAAGGAAGCATCCTTCTCATGGATTAAAACTTTGGTAGAAAACTGGGTGCGAAAGGCTTGGGCCTCACGGATATGATCCCGGTTGGTCAGAATAATGCCTGTGATTGTGCCCTGTTTTCTAAGCCATTCCTGCTCCTCGGATGTGATGGGAGGTGGATCAATAATGACCCATTCTGTCCCCGTAGCCACCACATGGCCATTGAAATTGTATCCCTTTTCCTGGGAGAACCACGACCATGAATAAATTCCGGGTAAAACCTCCTGCATGATACCCTCCGCACCTCGCTAAGGGATTCAAGCGCTGACCCGAAGAACCGCGATAGCGTGAAAATAGGTTTCTGTCACTCTTTTTGTCCGGTTAATGGTGTTTGACCCCGTTTCAGTCGTTTTAAACGCTTTTCCATCTTTTGCTTGGGAATCGCATCCCGGGTCTGCTCCGCTACCTTAAGACCCTGTTCATATACCTGGATGGCCTCCTCCAGACGATTGAGGTTTTGAAGAGCCTCTCCTAAAAGCAGGTAAACGGCCGTGTAGTTCGGTTTTAGTTCAATAGCCTTGCGAAAGGCCTTTGCAGCCTCTTCTAATTTGCCTTCGTCCAGATAGGCCTTACCCAATCCAAAAAAGGTAATCTCACTGGAGTCAATCTCCAACAGCTTTTTAAACTCCTCAATCTTGGCAAATGACATGACACTAAGCGCCCTTTTTTTTCACCACACATTTATCGCAAGGACAGATCTCTCTGAGCATCCCAAAAGCATAAATACCGGTCTCATGCCCGTCACTCCAGTGAATATGAATGGCATAGTTCCCCACCGGGCTGATCTTTAGGGAAACAATATCCGAAGGAATCATTTCGGGTTTGATCATCACTTCACCGGTCCACTCCTGCACACAACTAGCACAGCGGCATTTGAGTCTCAAATAGGTGTTGGGATAAACGCTTTCATGACCGTCCCCCCATGTCACACGGATAGTCTTGTTTCCCTCCTTTGCGATTTCTACCGGTTTCACAGCAAGCAAATTCAACCCTCTTGATCTACTTTCGGTATAGAACCGATCGTGAGTTTCTCTAAATATTGACGGTGTAATCTGGAACGTGGTAAATTAAAACGAATTAGGAGGAAATCCCATGCCCAAGCTTCCCCCCGAAGAGATAAAAAACCGGCTCGCAGGCATATCCGGATGGCAACTGGCCGACAATGCCATTAAGAAGCAGTTTAAGTTCAATGACTTTATGTCGGCGATAGCCTTTGTCAATCGTGTTGCTGCCGCGGCAGAAGCAGCAGATCATCATCCAGACATCACAGTTAATTATACCCGCGTAACAATGGCCTTGTCCACCCACTCGGCCAGCGGCATCACCGAGAAAGACTTTTCCTTGGCCCAACAAATTGATTTGCTGGGTAAGGCTTGATCCACATCATTACTCAGGCCTTTCGGACGAGCGGGACAGACACCGCTTGTGTTGAGCCAGGATGTGATCCATCTCGGACTCCAGTTGGTGTTTAGGCGCATCTCCAATGACTTGAAAATAAGGTCTGCCCTGGTAAAAATACAGCAAAGCGGGGACACTCATGATCCCACACCGCGCTGCCAAATCCTTGTTTTCATCCGTATTGACCCGCGCAAATTTCATCCGGCCAATAAAGCGATGAGATAACGACTGAAAGGTCGCGGCCAGCTTCTCGGAGTGAGGACACCATGGTGCCCAGAAATTCACCACCACCGGAAGCTCGGATGTCTTCACGACGGCATCCCAATTAGCCGACGATACCGTGACCAGATTCACAAGATCGATTCCCTCTGTAGGCAACTCACCAGACATCGCTTACCCTCCGTTTGTATGTGGGGGCCCGTGCGGCTTTACACTAAGGAATCCGGCCGCCTCACCATCACGGCGGCGCTCATAGCGTGGCGCTCCTTCTTCGTCGCGCCATTCGCCCTCCGATGCCCCCACGCACCGCGGCAGCCTCAGGCAAAACCTGCTGGCTGCCTTTAATACTAGTTTTTACTCAATGGAAACTGTCTTCGGATCAGCTCAAGCGCTGCTTCACGATCTTTGACATTTCCCTCCAGTTGAGCATCCTCCACAGTCGTGAGGATCTCCGAAAAGAGGGGTCCGGGGACATAGCCCATCTGGATCAGGTCACGGCCCGTAATCAATCTCTCCGGGCGCATCTCCTCCGGGCCAATTTCCTCCAGCTTTTGCTTACAAAATTCCCAGTTGGAAAGGTCACCATGACTGGCCAGACAGTCCAAGCGGTGAAGCTCCAGATGGTTCGAAAAATACTCACCCCGCAAAAATCGCTTGAGTTTGCTTTCCCGCATCAGGCGGACATCCTTAAACCGGAGGTGCTCCCTGACCAATTCTACCACCTTTTCTGTCTGTTTGCGGGAGAGTTTCAGTCGAGTGCAGATTTCTTCAGACATCTTGGCACCCACCTGACAGTGATTGTCGAAACGGATCCTCTCCTTAATGGAAAAGGTGGGTGGTTTTCCCACATCGTGCAGGAGCACGCTCAGGGCAAAATCAAAACTAGAAGCCGGGGCCATCCTTTCCAACATAAGGAGCGTATGAACCCAGACATCTCCTTCCGGATGAAACTCCGGAGGCTGCTGCACCCCTTCCATAGCGGCCACTTCTGGCAGGATGACCTTTAACAACCCTGTTTGGTGAAGCATGCGCAGCCCCTGAGCCGGCCGCGGGCCGATTAGCATCTTGGAAAGCTCATCCCGGATCCGCTCAGCGCTGACGATGGCGATTTGATCTGCCAGATCTAGTAAAGCCTGGTAGGTCTTGGGCTCAATCTTGTAGTCAAACTGCGCGGCAAACCTGACAGCCCGCATCAACCGAAGTTTATCCTCCGAAAACCTCTCTCTGGGATTCCCAATACATCGAATAAGCCCAGCCTTGATGTCCGTCTGACCTCCCACATAGTCCACAATCTTCCTGGTAATGGGGTCATAAAACATGCCATTGATGGTAAAATCCCGCCGTCTGGCATCTTCCTCTTCACTGGAAAAATGAACTTCCACCGGGTGACGGCCGTCCAGGTACTGACCATCAGAGCGAAAGGTGGCCACCTCAAATTGGTATGGATCTTCCAGCACAATCACGACTCCGAAACTCACTCCGACGGGGATAGTCTTTGGAAATAAACGCATCACGGCCTCCGGTCG